>Ga0197142_1000008_pt1 | contig 166446 bp, 142 predicted proteins | sample GBS60_MetaG_FD_148614 | JGI IMG/M metagenome (GOLD analysis project Ga0197142, IMG submission 148614) | Sediment microbial communities from Great Boiling Springs, Gerlach, Nevada, United States - GBS 60_MetaG | ecosystem: Environmental > Aquatic > Thermal springs > Hot (42-90C) > Sediment... | reverse complement strand
GAGAAGCAGTAATGGACAAGGTCAATTTGTTCAGTTTGGTGCTTCCGGTGACATACCGGTTCCCGGTGATTATGATGGTGATGGAGCAGATGACATAGCCGTCTATCGTGGTGGCACTTGGTATGTCAATCGCTCAACTGCCGGTCAGCTTGTGAGCTTCTTCGGTGTATCAACCGACACTCCTTTGCCCAAAACCTATATCCCGTAAAAACTTCAAAAAAACAAAAAGGGAGAAGCTGAAAAAAGCTTCTCCCTTTTTGATATTTCTGGAAAAATTCCTGAACTTAAACCTTCTCAGAAGCCTGAAAAAGATTAAGCTTTAGTCCTTACACTGCTTTGTAGCACTTTCGATTCTGTTGTTTCAGCTTTTCACTCTAGAGCAAGCTAAAGTATATTTTAGCTTATGATGAGAGAGAGTTTTTTAAAATTGCTAATCGTAATGGCGACATTTCTCGGTGTTTTATCGGCTCATGCTCAAAGTCCTGCAAAAATGGTCGATTTAATCATTTTCGGCGGAACTTTGGTTACAATGGATGCTAACAGAAACATAATCAGCAACGGAGCTATAGCTATTAAGAAAGGTGAAATTGCAGCTATCGGTAAAAGTAGCGAGATTTTAAGGAAATACAAGAGTCGAAACAAAATAAATGCTGTTGGAAAGGTTGTAATCCCGGGACTTGTCAACACCCACACCCATATCCCGATGGTTTTATTTCGTGGCATAGCCGACGATATGGAGTTACAAGAATGGTTGACGAAATATATCTTTCCAGCTGAAGCAAGGAATGTTGATGAAGATTTTGTTCGTGTAGGTACTCGGCTTGGATTAGCTGAACTTATAAAGAGTGGCACAACCACTTATTGCGATATGTATTATTTTGAAGATGCAATTGCAGAGGAAACAGCAAAAGCAGGTGTCAGAGCTGTCCTGGGTCAAACCTTGATTGATTTTCCCGCACCTGACAACAAAACATTTGCCGATGCCTTGAAATATACGGAGAATTTTATCAAAAAGTGGAAGAATCATCCTTTGATAGTTCCTGCCGTTGCACCTCACGCTCCATATACGGTTTCGCGAGATCATCTTTTGCAAGCTAGAGAGCTAGCTGACAAATACGACGTTCCGCTTATCATTCATCTTGCAGAAGCCGAATCAGAAACTGAATTTGTCAAGAAAAATCACAACGGTTTGACACCAGTTCGATATGTTGACGCCATAGGATTTTTCAATAATAAAACCATAGCCGCCCATGTCATTCAGGTCAATGAGGAGGAAATCGAAATTCTGAAGAAAAATGGTGTCGGAGTTGCCCACAATCCGCAATCGAATCTGAAACTTGCAGCTGGTATTGCACCGATTCCGACGATGCTCAAACACGAACTTCGACTGGGACTTGGCACAGATGGTGCAGCGTCTAACAACGATCTCAACCTTTGGGAGGAAATGGACACCGCCGCCAAGATTCATAAAGTTTCCACGAAAGATCCAAAAGCCGTTTCTGCCGAACAGGTTTTTGCGATGGCAACAATTGGCGGTGCCAAAGCGCTTCATCTTGAAAGTCTCATAGGGTCGCTCGAAGTTGGCAAAAAAGCTGACATTGTGATCTTGGATTTCGATTCTGTTCACCAAACACCAATGTATAACATCTATTCACATCTGGTTTATGCAACGAAAGCAAGCGACGTAAACACCGTTATAATCGAAGGTAAAGTGGTTATGAAACAACGACGTTTGCTCACACTCGATGAAAATGCTATAAAAAAGGAAGCAAATCTTTATAAACAGAAAATAGTCAAAAGTTTGAATCAGAAGCCCTAGAACAGTCTTTTGAGTTTCTAGATCTTAGTAGTTTTCATGCTTTTCTTCAGCCTTTATAAGGATTTGCGGTCGAAGAACTATAGGAGGAAACGCAATGAGCTTAACTTTACGTTGTATAGGCTTTTTTGTTTTTCTAATCTCAGTTGTCTGTGTTCAATCGCAAACCCTTGCTGATTTTAGCTTGACCGATGCTATACGTGAGAAAATAACGAAAGTAAAAGCTTATATTGCGCTCAAAAACTATGCGGCAGCAATCTATGAACTAGAGCAAATTCGTCATCAAACCAAGGATGAAACTATCCGCAACCTTGTAAATTCTATGCTGATGACCTGCTATCTCGAGCAGAGAGATTATCGTCGCGCACAAAAATTGCTCGAAGACATTTTCAACGAAAAGGACAAATCAAACACCTTGCAAAACTACTTTTCAATAGCCGCGCAAGCACTCAAAGGCATCCGTACTCAGATAGAAAGATATAAGGCTTTGGGGCTATCTTTCAACGATAAAAAACTTCCTGATGAAGCCATCAAAGATATTGAAAAACTACGTGAGCTTTCAGAACTGATAATTCAACAGTCAAGATCTGCTATAACACAGGAAAATTCTTCTATTTTGCTGGCTCTGATAGAGGAATCTTCAAAGATTCGCTCCGCTTTGGCAAAAGACGAATACGATTCCAAACACTGGAAAGACATAGCCGAAGATTTGCGTCAAGATATGACAATATCGGCAAAAATTGTTGACGCCGTTACTGAAGAAACCGCTTCTTCTTACATTAACAAAACTCCATCCAGCACAAATCAAACTGAAACTTCACAAGCTCAAATAACTACCGAAAATTCCAAGACAGAAAACGAAAGCTTTCGTAATCGCTTTATATCTTCGTTTCAAAGCGAAAAAGACGATGACACACCATTGCAAATAGGTTCTTTGATTGAATATGCAACAAAGAAAACGACTCCGATTTATTCGCCCCAAGCAAAGATATTCAGAGTTTCCGGTATCGTGAGAGTTGAGATTTTGATTGATGAAAGTGGAAAAGTCCTTTCGGTTGAAAAGGTATCAGGTCCTGCAGTGCTTCAGCCGTCCGCAATCGAAGCGGTGAAAAAATGGGAATTTAAGCCTTTTATGAAAAACGGTAAACCCGTCAAGGCAAAAGGATTCGTGAATTTTTATTTCTCTAATCCCGAGTAATCAAAAATCGTTTGAATAGTTTCTCAAATCTTGAAAAGAAAATGTTTAGCGAATATAATCCAAACGTAAATTTGGTTCGGAGCTAAGCGATGATACCGGTCGAAAAACTCATTGAAAAACTCTGTTCGCTTTCAGATGAAGATTTCACCTGCGACAATGTTTACGAGATTCTAGCAAGAAATCCGGTTAGAGTTGATTCAATATCGCGCTATTTTTTCTGGAGCGAAAAGTTTTACACGCGCAATTTGATTTACAAAGACGAGCGTTTTGAATTGATGGCACTTTGCTGGGAGATTGGGCAATCATCGCAAATACACAATCATGCAAACCAAAAATGCTGGATGACCGTTCCAGTAGGTAGATTGCGCGGACAGAATTTTCGCATCGCAGAGATTGACGAAGAGAAAAACTATTGTAAATTGGTTTCGACCGAGACTTTCGAATTGTCAAACTGGCTTGCGGCTAAAGTTGAACTTGAAGAACCTATTCACCAAATTTCCAATCTATCGGAGTTCGGTAGCCGTGCTGTTAGCCTCCACATCTATTCAAAACCCTTCGACAGATGCCTTTGCTATTGCACTAAAACAAACACCTTCAAGGAAGTTAAACTTTCCTACACAAGCATTTACGGAAAACTATGCGAAAATATGGTTTTATGAACTAACGGCAAGAAAACAACTCATAGAAACCTGTGAATTCAGAAACTACTACTGGCTTGATGGTTCTTGCTGTTGGCTAGAAGTTTCTTTCAGATTTGGAGTCTCTTGCAAGTCCGGAAAATACTCTTGTATTCGTTGGTCAAGCTCTTTAAGGCTTTCCTGAGTTTTTCTGAGATTTTCTTCAACAAATTTTTCTTGCGCGATTTTCCATCTGCCGTCTTCTTTGACAAAGAAAACTTTTTCCCAATCCCCGTAAGGAGTTTTTATCTCGACCTGCGCTTGATCGCCTTCGATTCTTTCGTTTTTGTATTCAACCTTCGTTTGATCTTTGCTAAAAAGCGTCTCCTCTTTTATGATCTCATCCAAAGGAACATTCTGGGCTTGAGCTTCTTGTTGTGCCATCTTTATTGATTCTTTCGAGAGAAGTGATTTCATCGTCTCTACATCACCTTTCTTGAAAGCAATCATGTATTGTCTCAAAACTTCTATCGGTTTCTTCTCCCTCTCTTCTTCGGAACTACAAGAGAAAACTAGAAGCAACAAAATAATCGAAACAAATGTCTTCGCTTTGATCATTTTTCATTTTGACTATCTTGGATTGTTCGATATAATCCGAAACGAAAAGTATAGCTTAAGAGCGGAGAACGAACGAATGCAAAGACGAAGATTGTCACAACAGGAAATCCAAGAGCATCTAGCCCAACTAAACGGCTGGGAAGTTGTTGAATCAAAACTAAAAAAAAGATTCCTTTTCTCGAACTTCCGTGAAAGTCTAGCTTTTGTCAACAAGATCGGAGAAATCGCCGAAAAAATGGACCATCACCCTGATATCTCCTTCGGTTGGGGCTATGCAGAATTTTTCATAACTACACATAGCGAAGGCGGATTAACAGAATTTGATTTCGCTTTAGCAAAAGAAATTGATAAATTAGCTGTCTAATCTAGATAATAAATTTCGCATTTGCAAAACCTTATATCATCTAAAGCTTCATTTGCTTGAACCGCTTCCTTTCGCTTATACTATTGTTTTTCTAAATATAAAGAAGCAAAAAGGGCAAAAACTATGGGAAATGTTCCAATTACGGTTGCTAGAGGTGATGGGATCGGTCCTGAAATAATGGACGCAACTTTACACATTCTTAAAGAGGCAGGTGCAAGAATTGACATTGAAGAGATCGAAATAGGCGAAAAGGTTTATCTTGCCGGAAACACAGCGGGAATAGCTCCTGAATCGTGGGAATCAATAAGGCGCACAAAAGTTTTCTTGAAAGCACCTATAACAACCCCTCAAGGTGGCGGTTACAAATCTTTGAATGTTACAGTTCGCAAAGCTTTAGGGCTCTTCGCAAACGTGCGTCCATGCGTGTCTTATCATCCCTTTGTCAAAACGAAACATCCCGGCATGGATGTTGTCATAGTTCGAGAAAATGAGGAGGATACCTATGCTGGAATCGAACATCGGCAAACAAACATGGTTGAACAATGCTTGAAGCTTATAACCAGACCTGGTTGCGAAAAGATTATCAGATACGCCTTTGAATATGCCGTCCGCAACAATCGCAAAAAAGTTACGGCTTTTGTCAAAGACAACATAATGAAGCAAACAGACGGGCTTTTTCATAAATTGTTTGATGAAATTGCAAAAGAATATCCTTCAATCCAAGCCGATCACTGGATTGTTGACATCGGAGCTGCGAAGCTAGCAGATACACCTGAAAATTTCGATGTTGTTGTGATGCCGAATCTTTACGGAGATATTCTCTCTGATGTTGCTGCTCAGATCGCAGGTTCAGTCGGCTTAGCAGGTTCGGCAAATATCGGCGAGCATATAGCAATGTTCGAGGCTATTCATGGCTCTGCGCCGCGTCGAGCCGGACAGAATTTGGCTAACCCATCGGGGCTTTTCCTGGCTGCCGTCATGATGCTTGTTCATATAAACCAACCCGATATAGCCGAATTATGCCACAACGCATGGCTCAAAACGATTGAAGATGGAATCCATACTTACGATATTTATCAAGAAGGTGTGTCGAAACAAAAGGTTGGCACGAAAGAGTTTGCACAAGCTGTGGTTGAAAGACTTGGACAAAAACCTGAAGTTCTAAAACCAGTCCAGTATAAGTCCGTTGAAGAGCTTAATCAAATGCCTCAAAAACCACTTTACTCCGTTCCAGAGTTGGAAAAGAAAGAATTGGTCGGCGTTGACGTCTTTGTCCATTGGTGGAACGGTAATTTCTACGGCTCTGCTGAAGAATTAGGAAGAAAAATAGAACAGCTAAACGGCGACGGCTTGAAACTTCAAATGATTTCAAATCGCGGCACAAAGGTTTATCCGGATGGCCTCCCGGATACTTTCTGCGTTGATCACTGGAGATGCCGTTTCATCTCAACAGACGGCAATCCTATCACGCATCAGCAAATAATTAACCTGCTCACACGCTTTCAGCAAGCTGGTTTCGATTTTATAAAGACTGAGAACCTTTACTATTTCAACGGCAAACCCGGATTTTCACTCGGTCAGGGTCAATAAGGAATCAATAAGGAAAAGGATCATGTCTGTAACTGTTGTTGGTTCTATTGCTTTCGATTCTCTTGAAACACCTTTTGGAAAACGTGAAAGAGTTTTGGGTGGTGCAGCAACTCATTTTTCGCTTTCAGCAAGTTTTTTCACGAAGGTTCGAGTTGTCGGTGTTGTAGGCAGTGATTTTACCGAAAAAGAATGGGAAGTCTTTAGACGCCATAACATTAACACCGATGATGTCGAGATTGTGCCTGACGGAAAAACATTCTTCTGGCGCGGCAAATATGACTACGACATGAATGTTGCCCACACGCTCGAAACCCAACTAAACGTCTTCGAGAATTTTCAGCCAAAGCTTTCTGAAGAATCCAAAAATTCGCGTCTTTTGTTTCTAGCAAATATTTTGCCGACCTTGCAAAAACAAGTTCGCCAGCAATGCCCGAACGCTAAATTCGTTGCAATGGACACAATGAATTTTTGGATCTCTTCGATGAAAGATGCTGTGATTGAAACTATGAAAACCGTTGATTGCATGATAATCAACGATGCAGAGGCAAGACAATTAGCCGAAGAACCGAACATTCACAAAGCCGCTAGAAAACTTATAAGCATAGGCAACTTAAAAGCTCTCGTCATTAAACGAGGCGAATACGGCGCAATCCTCTTTACGAAAGATTCGTTTTTCGCTTGTCCTGCTTATCCGTTGGAATCGGTGTTCGATCCTACGGGTGCAGGCGACACCTTTGCTGGCGGTTTCATGGGTTATCTTGCAAGCCAAAAGGAGATAAACGAAGATTCCATGCGCCGCGCAATGATTTACGGCTCCGTAATGGCTTCCTTCAACGTCGAAAAATTCGGCACGGAACGAGTTGATGAGCTTGAATATCACGAAATAAATCAGCGTTTTCGTGAATTCAAGAGGATGACGCATTTTGATGATATACCTTTCGAGCAGGTAACTGCAGTTTGATGAAGACGGCAAAAGTTTGATGAAAACAGAAAGCATGACACAAAAAACAAAATAGCTTTACGAAGAAAGCTTGATGAAAGTAGAAAAACAGAATCAAACTCTTCATATCAACTTTTCAAATCCAAGGATGGCGCTGGTTTTCATAATTATTTTTTTGTTGGCGTTTGTTGCCAGCTTGATCGGTTTGGCCATCTTTCTTACGCTAAGATTTGTTGAAATAGAGGCTCAGAATCGAACGATCCTTCTTATAGTCTGTTTACCAATTGTTGGATTGGCACTGGCGACCTTTTTGATTCTTCAAAAATCCGAAAAAATCTTGAAGAACAAGCGTGAGGAATTTTGGCAATTGATGTCACCCGAGGCGCAAAAAAGAAAACTCAATGCGGAGACCAGAGAATTAGCCAGAATTTTAGGCATGGAGAAAGAAGAACTAAGTTATGTTCGTGCCGCTTATGTTTTAGCCGAAGATTTAGCGCTTAGGCAAATAGAACAGAAAAAAAAAGTCCCGCTGAAGCGTCATGTCAAATTTGGCGAAGCCGAATTTACAGCCCTCTTCCTCGAAAAAAATTACTTGACTTTCGTTGAAGTAATGTTTGTCGTAACTCCTACGGTTGAACAGGAAAAGATCAACGCCGTTTTGAGTAAAGCCGATTCTGTAAGAAGAAATCTTCAAAAGATCAAGTCGGACAGAAAAGTGAAACTTCTGCTGGCGATTGTTACTCAACTTAATCAACAAGATGAAACGAAATTTCGTGCATCGCTGGCAGAGAAATTTTCCGCAACTACAGTTGATGTTGACATTCGTTTTTTCGATTTTGAAGCTCTGCAAAGAATTTACACGGAAGATTGACTATGCTTTTAGAAAACAAAATTGGACTAGTTGTCGGAGTTGCAAATCAACGCTCGATAGCATGGGCTTGTGCAGAAGCTTGCTTGAAACACGGCGCAACGCTTTCTTTCACGTATCAAAACGAAAGATTCAAGGAAAAGATCGAAAAACTGACCGCAATCTTACCTGATAAACTACTCATGCCTTGCGATGTCACCGACCAAAACCAAATAGAAACAGTCTTTAGCGAAATAGAAAAACGCTACGGAAGGCTTGATTTTTTGATTCACTCGATTGCATACGCACCACGCGAAGCACTGGATGGAGATTTTATTGAAACCAGTCGTGAAGCGTTTTTGAAGTCGCTAGAAATAAGCGCATATTCGCTGATTGAGTTATCGAGAAATGCAAGAAAATTGATGAAAAACGGTGGTAGTATCGTCACAATGACTTACTACGGCTCAGAAAAAGTCTTTCCGAATTACAATGTGATGGGAGTTGCTAAAGCAGCTTTGGAAGCTTCTGTCAGATACCTTGCTTCTGACCTAGGAAAACACAATATTCGAGTTAATGCGATAAGTTCAGGGCCGATAAAGACGCTTGCAGCTATGGGAGTCGGCGACATCGGTAGGATGCAAAGCATCGTGGCCGAACGATCACCGCTTAAAAGAAACGTTCAAGCAAGTGAAGTAGGAAGCACAGCACTTTTTCTGTTAAGTGATCTTTCTTCAGCTATCACGGGAGAAACAATTTATGTTGATTGCGGCTATAACATTATGGGGATTTAGACCCCGAAAATAAGTGCCCAACTCTTGTCCGAGTATTAGAAATTTTCTTGGCAAAATCGGTCGCAAGATTCTATCCTAACAGCAGTAAGTTCTTTTGGCACCAGAAAAATTAGATAAAAAAGGATTTAGGCTTTATGAACAAAAAAGCTGACGAAAAGGACTCAAAAGTTCCGAAAACAATAGCCGAAGTGAAGCAAGAAAAAGAAAAACCGTATTGGCGAATGACGGAAGATGAAATTTTATTACGATCGCCGGAACCTACAGATAGCTATTACAATTCCGATTCGTGGCGAGTTTTTCGCATAATGAGTGAGTTTGTAAATGGCTTTGATTCGATGGCGACGGTAACAAGAGGAGTTTCTATTTTTGGCTCGGCTAGAACCAAAGAAAACGATCCTTACTATCAAGCGGCAATGGAAACGGGAAAGCTTTTAGCCGAAGCAGGATTTGAAGTTATAACGGGCGGAGGTCCCGGCATTATGGAAGCCGCTAATCGTGGGGCTTTCCTTGCAGGCAAAACTTCAATCGGTTGTAATATCGAACTTCCGATGGAACAAATACCGAACCCTTACCAAACCATATCGTTGAAATTCAAATACTTTTTTGTGCGGAAAACGATTTTCATCAAATACTCTAACGCATACATAATTTTTCCCGGAGGATTTGGAACTTTAGATGAGCTATTTGAAGCATTGACTTTGATTCAAACCAGAAAAATCCGCAACTTCCCCCTGGTTTTGTTTGGTTCGCAATACTGGCGTGGGCTTCTTTCATGGATAACATCAACCGTTTTGAAAGAAAAGAACATCGACCCTGAAGATTTAGAATTGATTCATCTGACCGATTCACCGAAGGATGCAGTTGACTTTGTTGTTAAGGTGTTAGAAGAAAGTTGCTGAGTTTTGTTGAATTACTTGGCTACTTCTAACAATCTCCATCCTCGAAAGCTCATGACGGTTTGACAGCAAAAAGTATCACCAGCAGTATGGGGAACAAAGGTTTTACTCGTTTAAGTCAATAAGTTCTAGGCTTTCCCCTGTCATTTCTGCTGGCTTTTCGATTCCTAAAATTTCCAAAATTGTGGGAGCAACATCTTCCAATGCTCTGTTTGGTCGAAGTTTCATAGCTTTAGATTTTTCATCTATCAGATGAAAAGGCACCGGGTTAGTCGTATTTGCAATATTCGGTTTACCCGAGCTTGAAAGCATTTCTTCTGAATTACCGTGAGTACTTGTTATGATTGCAACACCATCCATCTTCAAAACTCTTTCAACAATGGCTCCGATACAAGTGTCAACGAACTGAACCGCTTCTATTGCTTTTTCCAAACTTCCAAGCCGAGCTGCAGCTTCAGGTGCATCAAAATCAACCACTAAAACACTATCTTCATTCTTTTCAAGGCACCACAAAACAGCATCTGTAATCTTAAAACTTTCTTTTTCTGGTGCAAATGCGTTGCTCAAGTTTCTAGGTTTTATCGCAATATATTTTTCGACGTTATTAGTGGCTTGAAACCCTGCGTCGAAAAATTCCGTGATAAACTGAATTCTCTCTTCTGCTGCTATACGGCAGTTAGAAATACCGTAATTTGCAAAAACCTCTGCCAATGTTCCTTGACGTTCTTCTTGAGGAAAAGCAAAGTGAAGGTTTAAGCCTCTACAATACTCCGTCAGACAAACCGCATGTATTCTGGGTTTTTTCATGCCTGAAAATTTGTCACTTTGCATCAAAGCCTTAACAAGCTGGCGCATTCCGTCAGCCCTGTGATTGAAGAAAATAACGACATCGCCATCTTTGATGGTCGCCACCGGATTTCCTTCGGTGTTAATCAAAACTATCGGCTGGATGTATTCATCGGAAATACCCCGCAAAAAAGCATCTCGAACAGCAAACGTGGCACTTACCGCTTTTTCACCTTCTGCATGAACCAACATCGTGTATGCGCGAGCCGTCAACTCCCAATTTTCATCTTTGTCCATTGCGTAATGCCTGCCACAAACGGTTGCGATTTTGCCTACGCCGATTTCATTCATTTTCACCTCTAAGGCTTCAATGTAAACATCGCCCGTGCGAACAGGGACATCCTTGCCATCTAAAATTCCGTGAACAAAAACTCTCTCAACGTTGTGATTTTTTGCCATTCTGAGAAGCGCAAAAAGAGTTTCTTGCGAAGCATGAACCTCAGCATTGCTCAGCAAACCTATCAGATGAAGCGATGAATCTCTTGCTCTTAGCATTGCTTCCTTCAATACAGGATTTGAGTAAAATGCTCCAGATTCAAGCGCTTGTTTGATTTTTACAGCATCCGTCTGAACAACTCTTCCCGCTCCGATGTTCATGTATCCGGTTTGACTATCTCCAGCCGTGCCTTCTGGCAATCCAACTCTTGTTCCAGATGCCTTTAGAAGCGTCCGTGGATATTCTCTGCAAATCCAGTCATAATATGGCTTGTGAGCTAAAGCTATCGCATTTCCGTTTCTCTGCGGGCGGTAACCCCAACCGGCAATCACTATTAAAACAAGAGGTCTTCTGAGAGGCACCTTCATAAACTTCAAATTTTTAGACTCCTTCTTAGAATACCAAAATTTGTTCGCATTGAGAATATCCAATCACTTTCTTGACATATCTGTAACCGGATGCTAGTCTTCGTTTTGAAGCTAATCATAAAGATGTTTGGCAAAAAGAAAAAAGTTTCTGCTTTCGGAACCATCTCCGTCGAAGATGACCTTACAATTCAAATCCACGATTTCAGAAAAGAAGCCCGTAATCAGCTTTTACTGGAAATCTTCAAACTTATCCGGGATGTTCTGCTAATCATTCCAATTTTCATTTTGATTGGAGTTTTTGTCGTGCAACCTGTCATAGTCGAAGGAACTTCAATGTTACCGGTCCTTCACGATGGTGAAAGATTATTAGTCAACAAACTCGTATATTACAAAATCCAAAAATACAGTTGGGGACATATCAAACGTGGCGATATTGTTGTTTTTTGGTATCCAAAAGACCCAAACAAGAGCTTTGTCAAAAGAGTTATAGGACTTCCAGGAGAAACAATCGAAATTAGAAACGGAATCGTCTATATCAACGGAAGAAGACTTTATGAAAAATATCTTGAACCGACTTACAACCATAGCACATTAAATTTTCCGCCTAAAAAAATCGAAGAGCATCATTATTTTGTCATGGGGGATAATAGGGACAACTCTTCGGATTCAAGATACTGGGGGCTTGTTCCTGAAAAGTATATCTACGGCAAAGCCTTTTTCAGATTCTGGCCCTCAAATATCGGATTCATAAACAAAGGCGAATACGAACTCGATTTTGAAAAACCAAACAATGTAGCCAAAGAAGAAGAGGAGTTGTGAGGATAACAGAGCAATTTTTCACAAAAGATTGAAAAATGTTGATACGGGAAAACTATGAGAATAATAAAGCCTGCAATTTTGGTTCTTGAAGATGGAAGATCTTTTCGTGGTCGTTCCTTCGGTGCTGAAGGAGAATCATTTGGCGAAATCGTTTTTAACACTTCGATGACTGGCTATCAAGAGATTCTCACAGACCCGAGCTATGCAGGTCAAATCGTTTGTATGACCTATCCCCTGATAGGAAACTACGGCGTAAATACCGAAGATGTTGAATCCCGTAAGCCCTGGGTTGAAGGGTTTGTCGTTCGAGAAGTAAGCCACTTTGTTTCTCATTGGCGTGCTACAGAGACTTTGGACTCCTACTTGAGACGTTACAACATCGTGGGAATCGAACACATTGACACTCGCGCTCTTGTCCGACACATTCGCGACAAGGGGGCTATGCGCGCTGTTATTTCGACTATTGATCTAGACAAAGCAAGCCTCCTTGAAAAGGTCAGAAAATCCCCGGAAATGATAAACCGTGAACTTGCGAGTTTCGTGACGATCGAAGTGCCTTATGAATTTCCTGCCGAAGGCGAAGAAAAATTTCACGTCGTAGCTTATGATTTTGGAGTTAAGTTGAATTCTTTAAGGGAGCTTTCAAAAAGAGGTTGCCGCGTGACGGTAGTGCCTGCCAGCACGCCAGCAGAGGAAGTTTTGCAGATGAATCCCGACGGCATTTTTCTCTCAAACGGTCCTGGTGATCCGGCTTCTATGAAACATATTTTCCAAGAAATCCGCAAGATTATAGAAACGAAAAAACCCGTTTTCGGAATTTGTCTCGGTCATCAGATAATCGGACAGGTTTTCGGTGGAAAAACCTACAAGTTGAAATTCGGACATAGAGGCGGGAATCAGCCAATCATGGATTTAACAACGAAAAAAGTCGAAATAGCTTCTCACAATCACGGCTTTGCCATTGATGCAGATTCACTTCCCGAAGATGTAGAGGTTACGCATATCAATTTGAATGACAAAACCGTTGCAGGACTCAAACATAAATTTTTGCCAGTTTTTTCAGTTCAATATCATCCCGAATCTTCTCCTGGTCCTCATGATTCGAAGTATCTGTTCGACAGATTCATAGAACTGATGGAAAAGAATAGGCAAAAATGAAAAGGTGTAGAATTTCATCTGCTTTAAGAGGAGGAACCAAAATCTGCAAAGGCTTTTGTTAATCGGCATAGGTGGTTTCATAGGGTCGGTTCTTAGGTATCTTGTCAGCGGCTGGGTTCAAAATCTGAGTAACAGTTTCTCTTTTCCCTTCGGAACTTTGGTGGTGAACCTACTCGGATGCTTTTTAGTCGGGTTTCTTTCCTACTTTGCCGAAGAACGTGGTGTTTTCACAACGGAAGCCAGACTGCTGATTTTTGTCGGTTTTTTGGGAGGTTTCACGACATTTTCCACTTTCAGCAACGAAACAGTAAATCTCTTTCGTGATAGCGAAGGCTTATGGGCTTCTTTTAACATAGGTGCTCACATTATTTTCGGAATTACTCTTGTTTGGCTCGGTAGATCGGTTGCTTATCTGATTTGGAGATAGTATTTTCTCTTGAAAATAGCACTCAAGGCAGAATGTTTTTGAACATGGAGGTAAAGTATGTCCCTGCAAAAAGAAGGATGTCTTTTAAGAATTTTCATTGGCGAGAGTGATCGGCACCGTAATAGCGGAAAATTGCTTTACGAATGGATTGTAAGGAAGGCACGTGAAGAAGGATTGGCTGGGGCTACCGTTTTGCGCGGAATCATGGGGTTCGGAGCGAATAGTCGGATTGTTCACACTTTCAAAATCGAAAGGCTTTCTGAAGATTTGCCTATAATCATTGAAATCGTTGATACACTTGAAAAACTCGAAAAATTCCTTGAGCTAATAGATTCAGAAATCGAAGCAGGGTTGGTCACGTTGGAAAAAGCAGAAGTCAGATTTTACCGGGAAAGCAAACCATAAAAATCATCCATCTCGAAAGTCACAGCATTGCGCGCTACTCGTAGTCTTAAAATATCGATTACTCTGTTCTCGATTTTTGCCCGTTTTGATCATACTTTTCTCGGCCGTCTATTCACAAACCATTGACTCTTACGAGGTCTAATGGATTCGCTCGTTTTCTCAAATCTAGCGAATTGCATTTGAATTATTTTCCTAAATTGGCAATAATTTTGGTTTTGCTTAAAGTCTTTCCAAAAATTCAGTCAGAAAGGAATAAAGGAAATGGAACTCTGGTTAGTTCTAATAATAAGCGTTTTGGTTATCGGCTTTGCGCTCATTTTGTTGCGTGATGTGTTAAGACGCGACATGGGAAGCGAGGAAATGCAAAAAATTTCCGGAGCAATCAAAGAAGGTGCGGAGGCATTCTTAAGGCGACAAAACAAAACGATAGCAATGCTTGCTATTGTTGTCGCTGGGCTGCTTTTTGTTCTCTATGCCTTTTTGAGAGAAAGAAGTTCAGCCGATCCGGTGGAGCCTATTTGGTTGGCTGTTTGGACTGTGGCTTCGTTTATCTTTGGAGCCATCTGTTCAGGAATCGCTGGCTACGTCGGAATGTGGGCTTCGATCCGTGCAAACATTAGAACAGCTTCCGCTGCTACGAGAAGTCTCAATGAAGCTCTACAAATAGCCTTGAGAGGCGGAGCCATTGCTGGTCTTTTCGTCGTTGCAATGTGCTCGCTCGGAATCAGCCTCTTGTTTTTGCTCGTCAAACAAGTAAGTGATGTTCCCGCTGAAAAAATTCCGCTTATGATTGTAGGCTTCGGCTTCGGAGCTTCATTCGTTGCTCTTTTTGCACAGCTTGGCGGAGGCATCTACACGAAAGCAGCAGACGTTGGAGCAGATCTGGTCGGAAAAGTTGAGGCTGGAATACCTGAAGACGATCCACGCAATCCCGCCGTCATTGCAGATTTGGTTGGTGATAATGTTGGTGATTGCGCCGGACGCGGAGCAGACCTCTTTGAATCAATCGCAGCTGAAAACATCGGAGCATTGATTCTCGGAGCAACGCTCTTTTCCGCAAACGCTTCAATATTTGCCCCGTCTCAACAACTCGGCGTTATTCTTTTCCCACTAGTCGTTTCTGCTCTGTGCATAATAGCTTCCATCATCGGAGTTATAATCGTTAAAACTCCTGAAAATACCGATAACCCGATGAAAGCCCTAAATCGCGGCTACTATGTAACTGCTTTTTTGGGAGCGATTATTTTCGGCGTAACTTGTTACTTGCTTCTGAATACCCCAAAGGCACCAAATGCATGGATTTATTTTTGGGCATGTGGAATTATCGGGCTTTTAACATCAGTTGCATTTCTTTTCATAACTCGCTACTACACCGAATCAGATTATCGCCCTGTCCAAAGCATTGCAAAAGCTTCAACAACAGGTCCTGCAACGAATATAATCAGCGGTATAGCTGTTGGCTTAGAATGCGTTGCAATTCCCGTAATTGTGATAGCCGTTGCTTTAATAGCCGCCTATTACCTTGCAGAAGCATCTGGTCTTAAGGATGCTGGACTTTTCGGAACTGCAGTTGCAACGGTCGGAATGTTGGGAACTGCCGGTTATGTTTTGGCAATGGATACTTTCGGACCGATAACGGATAATGCTGGTGGAATCGTCGAGATGTCGAATCAGCCTGACTCTGTCCGTGAAAAAACCGATAAACTCGATTCAGTCGGAAATACAACGAAAGCATTGACGAAAGGTTATGCTGTAGGTTCTGCGGCGCTTGCAGCGTTTTTGCTTTTCTCTGCATACCTAGATGAAGTCAAACATTACGGACTCCATCTAGATTCGGTAGATCTTTCAAAGCCAACCGTTTTCATCTGTGCCTTACTTGGAGCAATGTTAGTTCTACTTTTCTCGTCACTTGCTATAAGAGCTGTTGGTAAAGCAGCACAAGTTGTCATAGAAGATGTTCGCAATCAATTCAAAGAAGATCCCGGAATTTTACAAGGAAAATCCAAGCCAAACTACGGACGCACTGTTGATATTGTCACTCGTGGAGCATTGAAACAGATGGTTTTGCCGGGAATTTTAGCCGTCGGAATGCCGATTGCCGTCGGCATAATTTTCCGCCTTCTCTATGAAGCACTAGGTGGGCAACAAGCGGCTAACGCTGCTACGGGAGCTGAAGGCGTGGCGGCATTTTTGATGGTAGCAACGATAGTCGGAATTCTTATGGCTCTGTTTTTGAATAATGGTGGTGGAGCCTGGGATAATGCAAAGAAGATGATTGAAGCAGGTGAATATGGCGGAAAGGGAAGCGAAGCTCATAAAGCGGCTGTTGTGGGCGATACAGTCGGAGACCCATTCAAAGATACAGCAGGTCCAAGCCTTCACGTTCTTATAAAACTCCTCTCAACCGTTACTCTCGTTTTAGCTCCCTTTTTCATCTGAATTCTTCTTGATGCTTCCTTTGTAAGCAAACTACAAAAAATGATTGCGGGCATATAAACCCGCAATCATTTTTTGCTTAAATAATCTGTCAACAGTAAACTGTTAAACCTCTCCACAGAAATTGGTTGATTTACAGTCTTAGAGGCATCACGACATAAACATAGTTGTAATCTTTCAGTCCGAGTGGTCTCATCACCACTTGGGAATTGCTGTCGCGAAATTCGAAGCTGATTCTTCTCTTCCCTTCGCTTGCTTTAACTTTTACCTTGTCAGACTCTACTTCTTTTTCAACTTCTTCAACTGCTTCGGAAAAACTTCCGGACACCGACAAAACAACATCTAAAAATTCCTGAATATACTGAGAATTGAAGCCTATTGTAAACAAATCACCATCGTAAACGGCAGGAATTGTTTCTTGTGCTTGTCCATCTTGGCTAAATGCTTCTATCAAAGCTTCATTTTTTCTCAAAGTTATCTTTACAGCATGACTCATTTCGTCAGCCATGAGACTAACCCTCCTTAACGCCGATCTCAAAACCGACACGTCAAACTCAGCTCTGAAAGGACTTTCCTTCGGAATAACCGCTTCGTAGTTCGGAAAATTCCCTACAAGCTTTCTGACAATCAAACTACGGCTTCCACAACCGAAATAAAGATGCCTTTCGTCCTCACCGAGCTCTACTTTTTCAACACTTCGACAAATTTTAGCAAGCTCTTGCAAAGCGCGCTTAGGTATCAGAATATCTAAATCGCCTACCTCAGACAAACTCTCTGCACTGTCGGTTTTATGGCTGTCTGAACCATTAAAGGCCTTCTCAACCATAGCCAGCCTGTGTCCATCAGTAGTTACCATTCTAAGTTTCTTTCGATTGCCAGCTTCATCAACCGACAAAAACTTTGCCGCTGATAACAAATATCGCGATTGCTCTTGACTCATAGCAAAACTTGTCATCTGGATAAAAGACAAAATCAAATCTGATGTCAATTCCAAGTTTGTCTTCGCCGAAATAGGCACATCTGGATATTCTTTAACGTCTAAGCTGGCAACTCTGAATTTAGCATTCCCGCTTTCTACGCGAACCCACGAGTTTTCTTCAGCTTGAAAGCGAACTTCCGAAGAGTCAAGCAACCTGGCTATATCGAAGATCTTTTTAGCGCCAATTAAAACAGCACCTTTTTCAAAAACCTGTGCAGGAGCATAAACATGCATTGTTATTTCCATATTGCTTCCTGTCATTCGAACTTTGTCTTCGCCAACCGACTGAAGAAGAATGTTCGACAAAGCTGTAACAGCCGCCTTCTTTTCTACTATTCCTTGCATGAAACTTAATTCTTCCTTCAACGTTTCTTGATTTATTACTAATTCCATAAATTTCTCTCCATCCATGCTCTTTAACTTTTGGATCTCTTTAATTTTTCCGACTTTTCAATTTTTTTTCAAATCTTCGGAAATTTTGAAAATTTTCAACAGCTTCTACTACTATTACTACTATATCCAAAATTATATTTTTTTAGATCTAGTAGTAGTAATAGGGGCTGTGGAAATGTGGAAAACTTGGTTAAGTCATTGAAAATAAAAGAGAAAATTTTCCACAGGGGGTTGTGGAAAACTCTCAAAAACCTGTGGAAATCTTTTTTTCTTGTGGAAAATTTTTTACGATTTCGAGTTTTCCACAGAAATCCACAGGGCATTTTTGAAGGTAGCCTGTGGAAATGTGGAAAACTTTTAGTTAAGTATTGAAATAACGTAAGATACGTGATTTTCATTTTTCAAAAATCTGTGGAAAACTTTTTTGCCTGAAGTTCGTAACTAACTGCAAATACTGTCAATTAGGTCATTGATGACCTTGTGGAAATTTTTATCTTCCTTTACTAATGCGTCTATTTTTTCGTAGGAGTGAATGACAGTTGTATGGTGCTTGCCTCCAAAAGCTCTTCCTATTTCTGGAAAGCTGTTTTTCGTCAATTTTTTGCAAAGATACATTGCTACTTGTCGTGGAAAAGCTATTTGTCTTGAGTTATTCTTCGATTTGAGTTCTTCTACCGTTAGTTTGTAATGTGCAGCTACAACCTTGGCAATCTTTTCCATTGTTATTCCTTCCTCATTTTCTACAGGGACGAAGTTTCTGATAGCATCTTGGGCCAGCATTTTCGAAATAGGGACGCCGCGAAGCGAAGAAATGGCTATCAACCTGACCAAAGAGCCTTCAAGTTCACGGATGTTGCTCTTTATCTTGCTTGCTATGTAAAATGCAACATCGTCAGGCAAAAAGATTCCTTCAAGGTCTGCCTTTCGTTTGAGGATTGCTATTTTTGTTTCTAAATCTGGTGGTTCAATATCCGCTATCAATCCCCATTCAAATCTGGAATGGAGTCGTTCTTCAAGCGTAGGTATTTCACGAGGTGCACAGTCGGAAGTTATCACTATTTGTTTTTGGTTGTTGTGCAAGGTGTTGAAAGTGTGGAAAAACTCTTCTTGGGTTCTTTCTTTGCCTGCCATGAATTGAATATCGTCCATCAGCAGAACATCTATAGAGCGGTATTTTTCTCTGAAAACTTGAGTTTTGTCGTATCTGATTGCATTTATCAGCTCGTTCATGAATTTTTCTGCGGAGATGTAGACTACGCGCATGTAGCGGTTTCTCTCTTTGATGTAGTGACCAATGGCGTGCATTAGATGAGTTTTGCCAAGCCCCACCCCACCGTAAATAAACAAGGGATTGTAAGTTTTCCCAGGAGCTTCAGCTGCTCTAAGGCTTGCAGCGTGAGCAAACTGATTGCAGGAACCGACAACGAAGGTTTGAAAGGTATATTTTGGATTCAAGGCGGTTTCCGCTGGCTCAATATCAACAAAACTTGCAGAAGACCTAAGAACACCAACCGAAATTTCCGGGGCGACTCTTTCACCATTCACGAGACTTTCGTGCGAAGAGCTGTTTTCTGAAGAGAAAAAGTCATCATCAAGTCCAAAGAGGCTCTTTTCAGTATTTTCTTCTTCTATTCTCCATTTGATGTCATATATTGGCAGGTTTAATTCGTGCATTATCTGACCGATCAGAGTCGAATAATAAGCGTCTATCCATTCTTTGCTGATCTGATTTGTTTTCAAGAAAATTACTTTGTTTTCCTCGTCCACACCTTCGAATTGAATCGGGCGAAACCAAGAATCGAAAATTTGCTTGTTCAGTCGCTTTTCGACCAACTGCAAAATAGTTTCCCAAATGTTTCCTTTGGTTTCGGTTAAAGCTTCCATACGTCCTCCGAAATACAAGCTAAACTTTTATGATAGCTTTTAAGCATCGGCGAAGGAATGTCTCCCGCCTGAAGCAAAAATTTCAAAAAGTAAATCTAAACACAACAGCTAAAAGGAGTTCCTCTGTGAAAATCCAAGAAGTTTTCCACAGGTTTTTCCACAGGCTCATCGGCGATTGCTTAAAAGTTTACTCTGAGCTTTAAGTTTCCTATTATCAATTATTTACAAAAAATTTCTATTCCCGAAACGGCGAAAAGAGTAACATAAAAAATGGCAAAATGCAAGAAGAAATCCACAGGCTTGAGAAAAAAATTTTTCTTCCTTAACATCATATTTTTGCAAGATTTGGGACAATTTCTTTTGTGCTAGACTTTGTTTTTGATAGGTTTCTGAAATTCTTTCGAAGTGCTATGCGTAAGAAAGGCAAGAAAAATGAAGTATTTAGATTGATAGAGGAAGCAACAAAAGATTTGTATTACATGAGCGAAACTGATGCGAAAGTAGAAGCTTTTTTTGGCGGTAAGATCGGAAATTTAACAAGGGAATCATTTTTGAATCAAATTGGTGCCAATGAAAATCAACAAGTTGAGGAAAGGGAGTTTGAAAAATTTTTTGAGCGTTTAATTAAGGTTCAAGATTGGTATGGCGATTATGAGCGGGAAACAGCAAAAAAATACGAGCAGTTGCGGAAGGTGATGAAAGAAAATTTGCGAGAACTAAAAGTTTTCAGAATAGGCAGAATCGAAATAGACATTTATGTTGTTGGGCTTGATTCGCAAGGAAATGTTATGGGTGTTAAGACTAAAGCTGTTGAAACTTGATGATTTTGGTTCAAAGGTCAATGATTTTGGAACTTAGCGTTTTAGAAGCATTTTTTTGACTTTCCAGAGATGCCTCGTGAGAGGCACAAAAGTTTCTGAGCCACGTGTGTTGCTTAAACTGGGATTGCGAATGATCAGGAACGAGTCGGGTATAAAACAAAGAGAAAGAGCTATTTTTTGATAAAGAAGAAGTAGGAAAGAAGGGACTGAACGACACCTATGATTAAGCCGAATAGAGCGCCGAAAAGCTCGATGGTTCGCAAATGTTCCTTCGCAACAGATAAAATTAAGCTTTCGAGTTTTTCAACAGGATAACTACTGATCTTTTGCCTTACGATTTCACCGATGTTAAATTCTTTGATCGCATCGGGAAGTTTTTGCCTTGCGCCTTCTAGAATCACTTCAGAAAGCCTTTTGCCTATCTCTTTAATTTTTTCTTCGGGCACGTAATCGGAAATTTTTCCAATAGGTTCGTTCAAAAACTTTTTGATTTGTCGAGAAACAGCTTGGTTTATGAAATTAACTGTATCTTCTTGGTTGAAAATGTTCAAGATGATTTTTGAAACGGATATTTGAAGGATTTGTTCTAATTCAGGATGAACAATTTTTAAGACTGCATCAATGCTATGCGGGCGGATCTTATTGAGCAGTTCCCTTAAATAAGAATCTATTGATGCTTTCATCTCATTGCTCTGGAGTGCGCGTAGAATACTTTGAGTTATCTGTTTTTTCAGGCTATGCAGATGATTTTCCGAAATGTTGCCTATAAGGTCTGAAAGCGGGCGGCTCATCGCATCGTCTATTGCGGATGTCAAAAACGATTTTGCTTCCAATGCGAAGAAATCACCATCGAGCGTTTCTTCGATCTTTTTTGGTAAAGACTCGTTAACTAAGACATCGACTTCCTTGAGTAGGTTTTCGCGGGAGACAAATATCTTTTTGAAAAAAGGTAAGTTCTCATAGTAGCTGTGAACTTCTCTTTTTATTATCGAGCCTATCTGATTACGCGTGCGTTCGGAAGTAGCGATTTCGGCGATTTTGTGCATTATTGGTTTGACTTGCTCGGAAGCCTTTTCCTTTAGCAACTCGATAGAATCAGGCGTGAAAAATTCGCCGAGATTGACTTTTTTCATCAAGATTTCGTTGACTTGTTTATCGACGAATTCATATACTTTTGCTTCGAAATACGGCGATTTCAGGGAACTGTAGATTTTGCCTTGAATAAACTGCAAAAGAGCTTCGGACTTTTCTTCTTCTAAAACAGACGAGACACGATTTGAAAGTAAGTGGTCCAGTCTTTTTTTTACAAAGTCATTGACGGAATGAGCTGTTTCAGGACTTTTGAGTGTTTCCCGAATGTGATCGCTTATTTTCTCTTCCAGAAAAGATAGAGCTTCTAGAATCGGTTCACGTAGTTTTTTGGGCAGTGCTTCCATCAGTGATGGCTGTGGAGAAGAGAGGAGTTCACGAGAAAATTCTTCAATCGCAAACTCAATTTTTTTTCTCAGAAAATCTTTTTCAAAAAGCTCTTTGAGAATCGTTTCTTGGGAAACAAGCTCTTCGCCAACAACGCGTCCGATGGCTGATGCAAGGCGCTCTCTGTGGCGCGGAACCATACCTTGCGGGAAGATAGTGAATCCGAAAAGTTTTATCGGATAACGCGGGCGAAAAAGCATTCTCACCGCAAGCCATGCGCCCAAGTAGCCGTGAACAGTTGCAAACAGAATCAATAAGAAAAATTCTGTTAAATTTTGCAAAGTCATTCTTTGAAACGGAAAACTTAAAAAACCCGAAAATTGCTAAAAGTGCACCACCTGTTCAGGTTTTCAGTCTGAAACGAGAAACTCAAAAAACCTGAAATCCCTTTGAGTTAAGGCAAAAGTCGGCAAAATCTTTCAGCCATTGGTAGCTGACGGAATAGTTTTTCCAAGCTTCATCGGGATCACGATACAAAGTCCCGTCGTCAGGTTCATCCGTCACAGTTAAGTTTATGAACATTCTTTTGTTTGGTTCAAGTTTCGGCAGAATCTCTTCATAAAGTTTTCTGCCGATCAGATGGGCTTCTTCCATTTCGATCTTTATGCCGTTACCACTTGATTCTAGCATTCTTAGCTTTGTGATGTTCATTATGTCTAAACTTCGAATAATTTCAAGCGTTGTTTTCCAACACCAAACGTTTGCGTGGAATTCGTAACCTTCACTTCCCATGTCTAGCAGTGTGAAACTCATTTTTCACCCTCCTAAGTTGGTGAAGATTCATGACCACAAAAATGCTAAAAATTACAAAAAAACAAGTCAACAAAAGTGAAAGAAAAGTTTTTTGCAAGGCTGAAATTTATTTTCTGAGTTAGTCAAAAGCCGTGAATTCGTTTTATAATCGAAAGTTCAGATTATGCCAGATCGAATGTCCTACGCAGATGCTGGGGTTTCCATCGAAAAGGCGAATCTTACCGTTGCTAAAATCAAAGATATAGCGCGTTCAACTTTCAATGAGCGAACTTTGACGGAGATAGGAAGTTTCGGTGGAATGTTTCTGGCTTCTTTTCCAGAGATGGAAGAACCTGTTTTGGTAGCTTCTGCTGATGGTGTCGGAACAAAGCTCAGAATAGCTTTTCAAACCGGGATTCACAATACGGTAGGACAAGATTTGGTTAACCATTGTGTCAACGATATTTTAGTTCAAGGCGCAAAGCCGCTTTTTTTTCTAGATTATTTCGCAACCGGAAAGCTATCTCCGGAAATTACGGCTTCGATTGTTGAAGGGATAGCAGAGGCTTGTAGGCAGAACGGTTGCGTTTTGCTTGGTGGTGAAACGGCAGAAATGCCGGGATTTTACCTAGATGGAGAATACGATTTGGCGGGTTTCATCGTTGGGGTCGTCGAGAGAAAAAAAATAATTGACGGAAGAAACATTCAGAAGGGAGACGCAGTACTTGGACTTTCGTCAAATGGTTTGCAAACCAATGGATATTCACTCGCCAGGAAAGTTCTTTTTGAAGTAGCTGGCTACAAGCCGGAAAGTTACATTGAAGAATTAGGAGAAAGCCTCGCCGAAGCATTGTTGAAAATTCACCCCAGCTTTCTTAAGCCTCTAGAGGGCTTTCTTGATTCAGGCAAAATAAAGGGTTTGGCTCACATAACTGGCGGAGGATTGATCGAAAACATTCCACGCATTCTTCCTGATGGTTTAGCAGTCGAAATCAAACGGGGAAGTTGGGTAGAGCTTCCGATTTTCGGACTCATACAAAGGTTGGGAAACATCGAAGATTCGGAAATGTTTAGAACTTTCAACATGGGAATCGGAATGGTTTTAATTTGCGCACAAAGTGATAAAGGTTTTTTCATAGAAAATCTGCAGAATTGCTTTGAAATAGGACAAGTCATTGAAGGAAGCAGAACTGTAACAATAATCTAACGGGAGAGGAAAAGCATGAAAATAGGTTTACCGAAGGAAATAAAAGACAACGAATACAGAGTAGGGTTGACGCCTGCCGGCGTTCGGGCGTTGACGGATGCCGGGCATCAGGTTTTCATCGAAAGAGGTGCAGGAGAAGGTTCAGGATTTTCCGATGAACAGTATATCCGAGCTGGTGGGAAAATCTTGGATCGTGCAGACGACGTTTGGGCAGAAGGTGAAATGATAGTAAAGGTCAAAGAGCCCATTGAACCTGAATACGCAAGGATGCGAGAAGGACAAGTTCTTTTCACTTATCTTCATCTTGCGCCCGAAATAGAGCTGACTAAACAACTGATGCAAAGGAAGGTAACGGGCATCGCTTATGAAACGATAATGGACAAACAAGGAAATTTACCGCTACTTAAGCCGATGTCGGAAGTTGCAGGCCGCATGGCTGTTCAAGTAGGAGCGACTTATCTTGAGAAGATGAACGGTGGACGCGGGATTTTGTTGGGCGGCGTTCCTGGTGTCCCGCCAGCAAATGTTGTGATAATCGGCGGCGGAGTGGTAGGAACAGAAGCCGCAAAAGTAGCTGTTGGTATGGGTGCGAAAGTTACCGTGATTGATAAAAATCTTGAGAGACTAAGGCAGCTTGACGATATGTTTTTATCGAGAGTTCAGACCCTTGCTTCAAGTCGTTATCAAATTCATGAAGCCATCTCAAATGCTGATTTGATAATCGGAGCTGTTTTGATTGTTGGAGCTGCGGCACCAAAATTGGTTACCAGAGAGATGCTCAAGGATGTTCCGAAAGGAGCTGTTGTTGTTGATGTTGCTGTAGATCAAGGCGGATGCTTTGAGACAACACGCCCAACAACGCATTCAAATCCAACATTTTACGAGGAAGGAGTTTTGCATTACTGTGTTGCGAACATGCCTGGTGCAGTTCCAAGAACCTCGACATTTGCCCTAACGAACGCAACTCTGCCGTATGCTCTTGATTTGGCAAACAAAGGATTCGAGAAAGCTATTGCGGAAGATGAAAGTTTGCGTCAAGGTGTTAACACTTACGCTGGCAAATGCACATACAAAGCCGTTGCCGATTCGCAAGGCATAGAATACACGCCTCTAGAGTCGCTTTTGGATTTAGCCGAAGCTGCTAAAAAGTGATTTATCTTTCGAGCGAGTAGCCCGTTTGTCAAGCAAACAGTAGTGGCATACGGAAACTCTTTGACGTTGCCTTAACTGGTCGTTGCTACTCGCTTGAATAGAGATTGCCAATCTCCCCAGATAGCCAGTGTTACTCCTACGGATTGAAGATTCACGAAAAGGGTTTCGCCATCTTTTGAGAAAGTAGAGCCAGCGAACTCACTGTTGAGGAAATTGGGAGTTATGTTTTTTGCAAAGTCAGCAATTTTGCCGTCTGGAGTGAGAATCCTGATGTAATTATCAATTGTTCCACCATTACCGATGTAGTCGCTATCTTCGCATATAAACAAAAGGTTCTCGGTTGGATGAAGGCAGATATTGTCGGGCATGTCGAGGATTTCTCTGTCGGGTGATTCAAAAAGCAGAGTCAATGTGCCTTCATCTTTGTTTGTCGGCGTGTAAAGCCAGATTTGTCCACCGCCGTTGTTCCCACCACTTGTCGAAACAAAGTAAATTTTTCCGCTTTTTTCTGCATAAATGCCTTCAAGACGTGCAAAAATTGCTGCTCCCTTCTTAGCTCCTTGGTTGAAAACAGCATGTTCATCGATATCGGCTTCTTCCGGGTCGGGATTGTCTATGTTTATCCAACTCACAGCTAAAGTTTTGCCTATCTTTTGTCCTTTTCTGGTGTCGTAATTATCGGCATGTTTGATCTTCAAGATTTGCAATGTGCCGCCTTCGAGGAGTCTACCATACTTTTTCGGCAGAAACCGATAAAATCCAGCTGGATTATTATCTTCCGTCAAATAGACTATGCCTGATTTGGCATCAACAGCAATTGCCTCATGAACAAATCTTCCCATGGCTTTGATAGGGATCGGTGCTACTGGCGCATTTGCCGAGGCAAAAACCTCGAAGCAATATCCATGAGGCTTAAGAAACCCGCCTTGTTTTTTGCCTTGCTTTGTTGTGATGACGGTTTTGCCGAGAGTCGTTTCTTCGCATGAGATCCAACTTCCCCAAGGAGTTCGACCGCCTGCGCAATTGATCAGAGTGCCACTTAGGCTTACAAAATCTTTGATGAGTTCACGAGTTTTAGGATTGACGATTAGAGTAGTTGTGCCACCCGGAGCCGATTCATCGTAAGGATTTTGTCCTATCGCAGAGCTTGGAATTCTACCGCCCGTGACTTCATGATTTCTGATGAGTCTTAGTTCATCTCTTACGCTAAAAGTCTCCATGCCGTCATGTGATGGCGGCGTTAGGTTACCGTCGGACATGCGACTTTTGACTTTACCAAAGACGTTATACTGAAACCCTTTAGGCAAAGCCAAAAAAGTTTCGCCTGTGTTTTTTGCAGGCGTTGGAACCAATTCACCAAGCCCGTAAAAGCGCAACTTTTCTGGATTTTCTCCATTCAAAAGGGCGTTTATCCGATTTTGAAAACCACTGAAAGCTAAAAAAGCTCCACTCAAAACTAAACTCGAGTTCCTGAGAAAACTCCGACGATCTACCATAGCTTCAGATTACACATTTCAAGAGACTGAGACAAAACTTTTATAGCTTAAATTTTTGTTATTTTGCAGAAAATCAGGAGGGCCACGCAAATGAAAAAATTCGTTCACCGAGCTTTTTTCATTGGCTATTCGCAATGTTTTCGGTTTTGTTGTAGTTTGGACATACAGAATTTGGTTATTGATCGTAGTTGCTCAATATTTTCACCAAGTCCTCTTCGGTCAATTCGTATGTTTTATTGCAAAATCCGCAAGTAACTTTAGCGCCTTTGTCTTCTTTGAGCATGACTTCTATTTCGTTTTTTTCCATCGAGGAAATCATTGAGATAACACGCTCTAGTGAACAATTACAGGAGAACTTAACCGGTTTTTCCTGCAGGATTTCAAACTCTAAGTTTCCAAGTGCAAGTCTTATTAAATCTTCTACGGAAGCGCCTTCGTTTATGACGCTTGTGAGCTGGGGAGCTTTTTTGATAGTTTCTTCTATCATTTCAACAGTCTTTTCGTCTGCTCCAGGCATTATTTGCACCGTAACACCACCTGCTGCTTTAACAAACGGTTCTTTGCTTTGCAGAAGCACACCCAAAATTACGGCTGAGGGAATTTGCTCTGATGTTGCAAGATAATAGGCAATGTCTTCAGCTATTTCTCCAGAGATCAAAGGCGATGAGCCACGATAAGGCTCGCGATAAAACCCTACATCGTAGCCTTCTTCTCTGATTACATAAAGCATTCCTTTACCAACAACGCCGCTAACATCGAACTTCCCGTTTTTGGTCGGCAAATCTGCAAATGGATTTTTGACATAACCACGTACATTCCCCTGAGAATCCGCTTCTGCCACAATCCTACCAATCGGACCATCGGATTCTATAATAAGCGTCAATCGACCAAAGTCTTTCAAAGTTGATGCTAAAAGCAAAGCTCCAGTTAATGATCGCCCAAAAGCTGCCGACGCTGTCGGCGCTGTTTTGTGACGTCTGATTGCTTCGCCGACCGTTTCCGTCGTAATAGCAGATATAACCCGAACCGTCCCGTCCGCCGCTATACCACGAATTATCTTATCCATCCTCTCTTAGTTTCGATAATCAAAAGCCGAGAAGTCAAATTAAAGGCTGTGGGAATTCAAGAATTAAATAAAGTCACACAGCATTTTGTTAATTTTTTTGACAAGGCTACAATATGTTGTGCAAGTGGGATTGACAACCAAGAAAAAATTATTGTATAAACAAGCAGTGTTTGAAATTTTTAACTAAAATGCTTAGCGGAGGAAAATTCGCATGCTTGAATTTGTGATGAAGGGAAACAGAGAAGTTGAGAAAGAGAATGGTTTTAGTGCTCCTTTTAGGGAGCTTGGGATAAACGCACAAAAGATTGTGGCGAAAAGATACAGTTTAAAGGACGAAGAAGGGAATCCTATAGAAACATGGAAGGACATAGTTGCCAGAGTTGTCGCTCGCATAGCAAGCGTCGAAAAGGATAGTGAAAAGCAGAGGGCTTTTTACAAAGCGCTTTCGGAGATAATGCTTCGGCGCGAGTTCATTCCGAATACGCCTTGCTTGGTGAATGCGGGAAAGCCGAAGGGACAACTCTCGGCGTGTTTTGTTTTGGAGGTTCCCGATTCGATTGAAGGGATAATGGAACATGCTAAGGCTTGTGCCTTGATTCATAAATCGGGCGGTGGAACTGGTATGACATATGAATTCATCCGCCCTGCTGGTGCGGTCGTGGCTTCCACGCGTGGAGTGGCTTCTGGACCGGTAAGTTTCATGCAAATTGTCAACAGCATGACTGAGGTCGTAAAACAAGGAGGCGTTCGGCGCGGTGCAAACATGGGGATTTTGAGAATTACGCATCCAGATATTTTGCGTTTTATCCATGCTAAGAATGATCAAGTTTCTTTGACGAACTTCAACATATCGGTGACCATAACCGATCGCTTCATGGAAGCCGTTGATCGAGGCGAATGGTTTCAATTAGAATTTGGCGGTCGGGCTTGGGAACGCCCGATCTACGATCCCGTTCAAGATGGTGATTATTGCGTCTGGCGCCGCTCAGATGGCTCTACGATCACCTTTGCGGATCGCCACCAATTTCTTGCAACCGATCTGTCAAACTGCAAGCGTGAAGACCCGCCTCGACCGGGAATGATTTACGCGCCAGATGTGTGGAACCGAATAATAGCTTCCGCTCATGTTTACGCGGAACCTGGTGTGATATTCATTGATGAGGTTAATCGGCACAACTACCTGATGAATTCGATGGGGCCGATTTATGCTTGCAACCCTTGTGCTGAACAACAACTGCATTTCAATAATGCTTGTAATCTGGGTTCCATTGACGTTGCTAAGTTCGTTTACTCTGGAGAAACCAACGGAAACGGTAAAGATTGGGAGGCACGAATTGACTGGAAGAGACTAGAAAAGGTAGCACGTTATTGTGTTCGATTTCTTGATAACGTCATTGACGCTTGCTATTTTCCGATACCAGCAATTACGGAGGTAGTCAACAGGACACGTCCCATAGGACTTGGAATCATGGGATTTGCAGACCTGCTACTGAAGCTCCGCATCACTTATGGTTCTCCCGAATCGGTTCAGGTGATGGACAAGCTAATGGGCTTTATTCGTCGAGTGGCTTGGGATGAGTCTTTCAAGCTCGGACGCGAAAAGGGGGTTTTTCCTGAGTTTGAAGCTAATCGGGATTTGTATGAAAAATTCTTCTACGAAATATTGGAACTTCCACGCGATACTCAGATAACGCCGCGCAATTACGAAGTAACTACGATAGCTCCGACAGGCACCATCTCGCTTGTTGCGGAAACCAGTTCAGGTATTGAGCCTAACTTCAGTTGGGCTTACGTCAGACGTGATTCGCTTGGAACTAGGACATACGTTCATCCTTTGGCAGCAAAAGCTCTTGGAATAGATGTTGACCTAACAGATGAAGAATCTATTGCGCGTGCAGCAGAGTTTGTTGTTGAAAATGAACATAAACTTCCCGAATACTTCATTTCAGCTCACAAGATACCGGCTAAGGAGCATGTTTTGCTTCTGGCAGCAGCGCAGCGCAATGTTGATAATTCCGTTTCAAAAACTTGCAACGGCGCAGCTGACGATACGGTTGAATCGGTTGATGCACTTTATCGGTTGGCGCGTGAAATGGGTTGTAAATGCGTTGCTTATTACCGCGACGGTTCGCGACAGTCTCAGGTTTTGAATAAGGTTTCAACACCTACCGTAACCGAAATTGTCCCAACAGATAATCTTAAGACTTCAGCGCAGAATAAAGACTCTGGCAATCTGGAACGAACTGATGATATTTCTGAGACTCAGATCGAAAAGAAAGGTTTGCTTCTTCTATCCCAAAAGGAAAAGGCTAAAGCTAAGAAAGTTGAGGTTCTCAGGTTCGAGCGTCCGCGCGAGCTTTCAGGTTATACTTGGCAGATACCGTTTGACGGCAGAAACCTCTATGTAACTGTCAATACCGATGGAGAGCGTGTGCTAGAAGTTTTTGCTACCGGTCCTATAAGCCCAAGTGTAGGATTGCTGGCTTCAAAGATGCTTCGCGGAGGATTTGACTTGAAAGAAGTTGCAGCAAGCCTAAATAAAGTTATAGGAACACACGGCGTTTGGTTCAATGAAAGACTCCTTAGTTCTCCGGAACAAGCAGTTGCCGAATGCCTTTTGATAACGGAAAGAAGACTCAAAGGTCTTCCGGATTCGGAAAAACAAATCGCCAAGAGAACAAAAGTCTATGAAACAGACAGTCTTAAGACTGTTGGAGAAGAAATACCTTCACATCGTCGCTGTCCCGATTGTGGCGGCATAGTTGAAAAACAAGAGGGATGCGATCTTTGTAGAGATTGCGGTTATTCAAAGTGTAAATGAAATTGGCGAATATGTTCCGTAGTAAATGGCGAATAGTGAATAGTAGCTGAGGTAAAGGTTTTCTGAACCTAAAGATTTTCGGGAAATAAGTCGATCGCGAAAATTTTCTGTTTGTTACTATTCGCTATTCGCCATTCGCCGTTTGCCAGCCTTTAATCAGAGTCTTGTTTTCAGTAAGTATTTTACTCACCTTAATTGCTCACTCGACCAAACGTTTTCCGCCGTAGCCTAGTTCTTTAAGCCTTTTGATTGGACTTTTCTACTCTACTCACTTGAAATTAGGTAGGGCAGTTTTAGATGGCATCTCATGCTAAGTTTGTAAAGCTCTGAACGTTATCTGCGGTCTCGATTTTATCGGCGTTTGTGAGCGGCGTGTTGTGGGGGAACCCAGGTTTGAAAAAATTTGGTGCCGGAGGTCGGACTCGAACCGACATGGGCCGGTGAAGGCCCGCTAGATTTTGAGTCTAGTGCGTATACCAATTTCGCCACTCCGGCACTTTCCAGCAAAACCAAAATATAACCATTTTTTCGGCTTTCGTCAAATCCCATCATCTTGTTTGAAAGTCTAATCCTCATCTTCTGGGCCATGAATTTGTTATCTTACGCAACTTTGTCCTAGTGGAAAAATCTTACAAAGGCGGTGTTTGAAGGTAATTAAGGCGTCTGAATTATAGACTTCAGCTTTCTCATAGCCAACTAAAATATTTTGTTTGTCATGCCTGCGCGGGGTGGCGTACAAAGCAGAGCGTTTCGTGCTAATAGGTATCAGTGGAACTTAGGTCGAATAATCGAAAGAAATTAGTTTCTCAATGTAAAGTGTTTTTTTAGGTGTGATGCTGTATAAAACGGCTAAGTATTTTGCGGCTAAAAGCAGAATTTTCCGATGATGTGTAACTTTTTTGCCTTGCTATGTCTTGTGATAATCTTTGTTTAAGCGAAAAATTTTTGGACTTTTATGAAAACAGTTTCCATACTTGGTTCCACTGGTTCGATAGGTTGCAATACCTTGAAGGTCATAGAATTTTTAGGGGATTACCGCGTTGTGGGACTTGCGGCAGGAAGCAATGTCAAAAAGCTGGCTGAGCAGGTAGAAAGATTTCATCCGGAAATAGTGGCCGTAAAGAGTGATGCATGTGCAAAAAGTCTTCTTAGCGAGCTTGAGGGTAAGAAGCTACTGAATCTTCAGCCCAAAATACTTATCGGTGAAGAAGGTTTAGTTGAGGTAGCAACTTGTGAAAAGGCAGAAACTGTGGTTTCTGCTACTGTCGGAGCAGCCGGTTTTGTTCCGACTTTGCGTGCAATAGAAGCTGGAAAAAGAATTGCGCTTGCGAATAAAGAAACTTTGGTCATGGCGGGAGAATTGATGATGAAAGCCGCTGAAAGAAGCGGAGCAGAAATTTTACCTGTGGACAGTGAACATAACGCTCTGCATCAATGCCTTAGAGGTGAGAAAAAATCGGAGGTAAAACGCCTTATTCTCACGGCTTCTGGAGGCCCTTTCAGAACGAAAACCAAAGAAGAAATCGAAAAAGCTACGGTCGAGGAGGCACTGAACCATCCTAATTGGAAAATGGGCGAGAAAATCACGATTGATTCGGCTACTTTGATGAATAAAGGATTGGAAGTTATCGAAGCTCATTGGCTTTTCGGATTTGATTCTGAGAGGATTTCTGTTTTGATTCATCCACAATCCATTGTTCATTCGATGATAGAGTTAGTTGACGGCTCCATAATAGCCCAACTAGGCGTTACCGATATGAGACATGCAATTCAATACGCTTTGACATTTCCAGAGCGAAGACCTTGTTGTTTAGAACCTTTAGATTTCGGCAGATTTTCGCAATTAACTTTCGAAGAGCCTGATGTTGAAAGATTTCCCTGCTTGCGATTGGCTTATGATGCACTAAAGATCGGCGGAACGATGCCTACCGTTATGAATGCCGCCAATGAAGTTGCCGTTCAGGCATTTTTGAACAGAAAAATTCGCCTGACTGATATTCCAAAAATAATCGAAATGGTCATGAGAGTTCATAAGCCCGAAAGATTGCAAAGTTTAGAAACAGTTAAATCCGCCGATTCTTGGGCAAGAGAAAAAGCAAATTCGGTGCTTGCAGAAAAGGCTTTCCACCTTGCATGAAAATCAACACATCACTTGAGCGAAGAGTTGAAAAATTCACGTTTGTCAGGATTTTTGAAACCGATGCTTTCTATTTGCATCGTTGACTCTGCTGTTTTCAAAGCCTAAACTTAAAGTTAGCTGTTCTTGTTATGGAAGTGATCATAGCGATTTTGGCGGTTATTTTTGTTCTCGGTGTTGCAATAAACATTCACGAGTTTGGGCATTTTATAGTCGCCAAGCTCTTTGGGATGAGAGTCGAAGCATATTCGTTTTTCGGTTTAGGTCCGAGAATTTGGGGTTTTAGGATAGGGCATACCGACTACCGTATTTCTGCGATTCCTTTAGGAGCTTACGTAAAACTCTACGGCGACGAAGCTACGGCTTCTCTAGAAGGTGGGGCTTCAAAGAAAGAACCTGTGCCAGAGTCAGAGCTTTACGAATTGCGCCCGCGCTGGCAGAAATTCCTTGTGATATTAGGCGGTCCTCTGATGAACATTCTTCTCGCACTTGCGATTCCATTCATCATCGCTTTAACTTATGGCGTGCCTTCGAATCCTGCTCCGATAGTCGGATTCGTAAGGCCTGGTGGTGAAGCTGAGAAAGCAGGTTTGAAAGTTGGTGACAGAATTGTCAAATTTGACGGGATCGAAAATCCGACATGGCGAAGAATAGAAAGAGACGTTCTTTTGATGCCCGAAAAACAAATTCCCATAACAGTCGAGCGTGACGGTTCACGAGTGGATTTATTCATAACTCCCATCAAAGTGACAGAAAGTGGGCAAACCTTTGGGGTTTTGGATTTTGAGCCTGATTTAGGAACAGAGCCAGTTGTTGTCGTCAGAATCGAGCCGAATATGCCTGCGGCACAATCGGGATTGCAAGTTGGGGATTGGATTGTATCGGTCAACGGCAAGCCTGTTCGCAACCGTCAAGAAATGAAGAAATTTATAAACGAAGCCAAAGACCAGCCAATAAAACTTTCTGTTGTCAGAAACGGTGAGAGACTCGAAATAGAAACCAGAGCAGTTCAGAAGGACAAAGATTGGCTCATAGGTATTGGTTTTAACAATACGCTTTCGTCGGCACGTGAAACCGTAGGAGTTTTGGGAGCTTTGGCTTTTGCCTGGGAAACAAACGTGGAAATTTTGAGAATGACAGCTAAAGCCTTCGGGCAAGTTTCAACCGGCGAAAGATCTGCTAGAGATACGGTTTCAGGTCCAATCGGAATTGTTCAGATAATTGTTCAGATGGTGACAAGCACGGGATTTTTGGGACTTCTTTCGCTTTTGGGAGTCATCAGCCTGAATCTTGGGATTTTCAACCTTCTTCCCATACCGCTACTTGATGGCGGTCAAATCATGATGCTTGGAATCGAGAAGGTTTACAGCATGTTCGGAAAAACAATGTCCGTGATGGTCAAAGAAAGGATTCAGATGGTAGGCTTGGTTCTCATCTTGATTTTGATTGTGCTGACAACCTTTAACGATATTTCAAGGCTTTTCAGATGAAATGAATCGTAGAAAGCTTAGGGCTGCAAACGACCAGAGATTTTGATTTTCCTCCCTGTTTTCAATGAAGAAGGAAATTTACTGTTGATTCAAGAAAGAACTCGAAATCGGTTTTGTCGGTGAAGCTGTTGATAAATTGAAGAAAAGTGTTGAAATCGGTTATGTTGATGACGGTTCAACCGATAACTCCTTGAGAATCCTTAAAGAAATTGCGTCGCGTAACAAAAGAGTCAAGGTCGTCGTTCTGAGAAGAAACTACGGACAAAGAGCTTTCATAAGTGCTGGGATTGATGCATCTACTGAGAAGACTTTGATTCCAATACATCGATCAATACTAGAAACCTCTCTTAGCGGAAAGATCAAAATCTCATAGGAAGAAGTGCTTGAGAGATTGCCTCGGCTTTTAGTAGATTCCGTGTGAACGCACTTAACTGCCGATGTTCCTTCGGGAATTCTGCTTTCAGTTGGCATTGATCCTTCAACAGTTGTGGCATTTGTACCAATGCATTTTGAGCAGCAAGATGAAAAACCTTTTCCATAAGTTTTGGGAGGATGAATTCGACAAATCAGGATTTCCCGATTGGTCGCAAAACACTTAGAAACCGATCTTTTTGCTTGCTTCTGATTGATTTATCATAAAACCGTGAGCACAATTGTTGCATTAGCTACACCTTTAGGGAAAAGTGCAATCGCCATTATTCGATTGAGTGGGGAAAAGTCGCTTGAAATAGCAAAAAGACTGACCGGCAAAACAGATTTCAAGCCACGCTACGCAAATTTGCAAAGGATTTACGATCCGCAGACGGCTGAAATCATAGATGAAGTTGTTCTTACTTACTTTCCGGCTCCGAAATCATTTACAGGTGAGGATGTGATTGAGATAAGCTGTCACGGTGCGCCGATAGTTATTAGGCAGATTTTAGATGCCTGTTTGTTGTTGGGAGCAAGAATAGCAGAGCCAGGAGAATTTTCTTTGCGCGCCTTGATGAACGGAAAAATGAATTTGACACAGGTCGAGGCAATTAGAGATTTGATAGAAGCTCAAACTTTGGCAGCGGCGCGGCAATCTTTACGGCAGATGCAGGGAGAAATTTCTAATCGTTTGCAACCGCTGAAAAATAAGCTGCTCGACGTGATAGTAATTTTGGAGTCGGCTTTGGAGTTTGTTGAAGATGATTTACCCGAATATCAGGCCGAAGGGATAAAAGCTAACTTGGTTGAAATCATCAGTGATCTGGAAAAAATGGTATCCACGTTCAAAGCAGGCAGATTACTAAGACAAGGTTTGAAAGTTGCTTTAGCAGGACGTCCGAACGTAGGAAAATCAAGTCTTTTCAATGCTCTAGTTGGTTACGAACGTGCAATAGTGACAAGCATAGCAGGAACGACGCGCGACAGCATAAGTGAAGAGTTCAGCATTGAAGGTATTCCAATATCTTTGATTGACACCGCAGGACTAAGAGAAACCGAAGATTTAGTGGAGAGCATCGGTGTTGAAAGAACAAGGAAAACTCTGGCGGATGCCGATTTGGTTTTGGTGGTTTTGGATTCCTCGGAGTATTTAATGCAGGACGACAGAGAGATTCTGAAGGAAGCAGAGAGTCTTTGTCATCTTGCCGTTGTAAACAAAATTGATATAAAAAAATTTGATCTTAAAGAAGAGCTTCTCAGTAGTGGACGAAAAGTCGTAGAAGTTTCAGCGAAGACTGGTGAAGGGTTGGAAGCTCTCAAGAAGGCTATTTTAGAGCCTTTTCAGCAGTACGAACTTGATGATAAGGGTTTTTTGATCACTAATGCTAGACATGCCGATCTTCTGCAAAGGGCGAAAGATGAACTGGAAAGATCGTTGGAATTATTCGAGAGTGGAGCAAGTGAAGAGATTGTCTTGGTTGGTTTGCATAACGCAATGAAATTTCTAGGCCAAATTACAGGCGAAGTAACAACAGAAGATATGTTAAGTCGGATATTTTCGACCTTTTGTATCGGTAAGTGAATACTACAAGAACTTTTCAAAATTCGTTAAACTCGGGCGAATTTAGAGATTTAGAAAAATTTGGAGATTTAGAAATTAGATTCGGGACGAATGTAAAATTGTATGATTTCAAGAGGGCAGTTTTGACTTTTGCATTCCTCAGCTAATTTTTGTGGATCTGAATTGAAGGAAAAAGAAACTACTTGCCAAAGATTGCCTTCCTTCTTTAAGAAGGCTTCCATCGTGTTGAAGTCTTTCGATAATCTGTATCTGCTTAAATCAACGCCGCTTTTTTCCCATTCAAAATTGCCGTTATTTTTCGAATCAACAAATCCAACAGACACAAATGCCCAGTTATCTTTAATACGGGCATAGAAGGTATCAAATCGAAATTGTTTTCTCATTTTTAAGCTGTTTTTTGTAAAATCGCCTAGTGTGTCTAAAATTTCCTTACGTTCAGGGCTTCCAAGTTTGAGGATTTGATAAGGACGATTTTGATCGGTACGATCTTGTGATGAGGCAATGAAAAAGGATGAATCAACCTGCCAAGTTTCGTTTTGTCTTTTAAGCAAGGCTCCCATGCAGGCGTTCAGTTTGTTGTCGTAAATAGAGAGATTGAGATTAAATTCTTTTTCTATGTCAAGATAACTTCCGTCTGAGTTCGATAGGCTGATACAGATATTTGCATTGTCTTTGCCAATCTGTAAAAACACCACTTTAAACTTTATCTGTTTTTCGGTTTTAAGAGTGTTTGACAGGTGAAGGCGGAGGCTATTTAGAATCTCATTGCGTTCTTTGTTGGCAGTCGAAGTGTTTGCCGGTTTATTGGCACCATCACTCTGGTTAGGCTCTTGAGCAAGTGTATGTGCGTAGAATGTTATAACCACGAGCAATACTAAAAGCATAGACTTATCGAGATTATTTTTTCCGAACATAGTTTTTCCTCCAGTGTTTCAGCTTTAACTTTCGTTCTTACTTAGAGAAACAAAACTCTCAGAAACGTTATATTGTCAGGACAAAAAGCTCTATCAATTATTCTTTCAATGCTGTTTACTAGACTCTGGCAAGTTTATCATTTCTTAACAAAGATTTCAAGAAGAGTTTGGATGAGGTTTTTCTTCCACATTATTCGAGAGGATTCTTTGCCTGGTTCTTTTCTTTGTATAATTTAATTGACTAAGAGGTGTGAGTCTATGTATTTTGATGAATCTTTTGATGTTGTTGTTATTGGAGGAGGTCATGCTGGATGTGAAGCTGCTGCTGCCGCAGCGAGGCTAGGTGTGCAAACTGCTTTGATAACAATCAACCTGGATCTAATTGGTCAAATGTCATGTAATCCTGCTATTGGTGGAATTGCTAAAGGGCATCTGGTGCGGGAAATAGATGCACTTGGTGGCGTTATGGCAAGGGTCATTGACCGGACAGGCATACAATTCCGGCTTTTGAACCGCTCAAGAGGACCAGCAGTGCAAAGCCCACGCGCTCAAGCAGATAGGAGCCTTTACAGATTGGAAATGCGCCGGACTCTGGAAGGTATTCCCAATCTTCACTTGCGTCAAGGCACAGTTGTAGATTTCATAGTTAGAAACGATCAGATTTTCGGCGTTGAGCTTCAAGATACGAGAAGAATTGGAGCGAAGGTGGTTATCGTCGCAACAGGAACTTTTCTGAACGGCACTATTCATTCAGGAATGAGAACATACTCTGCTGGTAGAGCAGGCGAGCCTGCTTCGATAGAACTAGCTCAAAAACTCAGAGAATTGGGTTTTCCAGTTGGAAGATTGAAGACAGGAACGCCACCGAGATTGGATGGTAGAACTATTGACTGGGATGTTTTTGAACCACAACCAGGAGATGAAAATCCTGTGGCTTTTTCGTTTTCAACAGAAAAAATTGAACAACCTCAGATAACTTGCTACATTGGCTATACGTCAGAAAAACTTCATCAAAGAATTCGAGAAAATTTACATTTGTCACCGCTTTATTCTGGAAAAATCAAAGGCATCGGGCCTCGGTACTGTCCTTCTATTGAAGACAAAGTGGTTAAATTTGCCGATAAAAACCGACATCAGCTTTTTCTAGAACCAGAAGGTCATGATACAAACGAAGTTTACTTGAACGGTTTTTCTACATCTCTTCCTGCAGAACTCCAGCAGGAACTGGTTAGGATGATCCCGGGATTGGAAGAAGTCAAAATGATTAGGCCTGGCTATGCTATTGAGTATGATTTTGTTGATCCAAGGCAGATAAAGCCGACGATGGAAACAATCAAAATAAAAGGACTTTTCTTTGCAGGACAAATTAACGGTACAACTGGTTATGAAGAAGCAGCGTGTCAAGGGTTAATTGCAGGAATCAACGCAGCTCTATACATTCAAAATCGCCCTGCTTTTCAACTTCGTCGCGATGAAGCCTATATCGGCGTTTTGATTGATGATTTGATCAGAAACGGTGTCGATGAGCCTTACAGAATTTTTACTTCTAGAGCGGAAGCCCGCCTGGTGTTGCGTCATGACAATGCCGACCGTCGTTTAATGCCAAAGGGGCGCGAACTCGGTCTGGTAGGTGACGAAGATTGGGAAAGATTCAACCGCCGTCGTGATAGAATAATGCGACTTCATAGGATCTTGGAAACTACCAGGTTTAAGCGTTCTAGTGTTGAATATGCTTCGCTTTCTCAGCTTTTGGGTTGTGATTTGGGTGATTCGATTTCGCTTGCTCAGCTTTATCAAAGACAGGGGGTTACGATTGATCTGATTTATCAGCTATTACCAGAGCCTATAAAGTCAGAAGCTTCAATCAGAGATTTAGAGTCGGCGCTTGCGGATATAATCTATAAAGGTTATATAGAAAATCAGAGAAATGTAAATGAGAGAATTTATCACTACGACGAGTTGAGAATCCCTGAAAACTTTGATTTTCGCAAGGTTTCGGGGCTTTCAAGAGAAATGGTAGAGAGAATGGAACGTGTCAAGCCGCAAACTTTCGGGCAACTGAGGAGAATCAATGGCTTAACTCCAGCAGCCGTATCTACGGTTTTAGTTTATCTGACCAGAAAGTAGTTTCGGAGCAGACGAAATACAGTAGAGTTGAGAAGTTGATTTGAGGAAGAGTATCTAAGTTGAAAAAAAGGATACGAGAACGAGAGAAACAGGTGTGTCACATGACACATTTGCATTTTCTCTCCTAATCACCTGTTCTAAACATTTCTTCTATCTTCATGTTTTTTATGCTTCTACGTTTTTAAGGACTCAGCCTTTGCTAGGGCTTATTGTAAGGTTGATTGAAAGTCAACCTTTAACGAGGTTGCGAAAATCCACTGAGGTGTGTTAATTTATTGGCTATCAAAAGTACCGCTAGGCGGAAAGAAAATGGGGAAAACGATTGCTGTTGCAAATCAGAAAGGCGGGGTCGGTAAAACGACAACAGCAGTGAATTTAGCGGCTAGTTTAGCGTTTGAGGAGAAAAAGGTCCTTTTGGTTGATGCCGATCCCCAAGCGAATGCAACTTCTGGTGTGGGCTTGCCGAAGAGTTTGAACAAGAGGAAAAATATCTATAACGTGATAATAGGTAGGGAAGAACTAAAGGATGCGATTCAAGGAACAGAAATTCCGCTTCTTTGGGTTTTACCATCAGATAAGAACTTAGTTGGAGCGGAAATAGAGTTGGTAGAAATGGAAAACAGAGAATTTATCTTAAAAAATTTGCTTTCAGAAGTAAAAAATGAGTATGACTTCATCATAATAGACTGCCCACCTTCGCTTGGGTTAATGACGATAAATAGCCTAACGGCAGCAGATTCTTTGATAGTCCCGATACAATGTGAATACTTTGCTTTAGAGGGAGTAACCGAGCTATTCGACACATTAGCACGTCTTCGCCGAAGTTTGAATCCGCAACTAGCAATAGAAGGTCTTTTGTTGACGATGTATGACGAGCGGACAAATCTTTCAGCAGCAGTTGCTAAGGATTTGAGGGATTTTTACGGTGAGCAAGTTTTCAAAACTGTAATACCCAGAAACGTTCGGTTAGCAGAAGCTCCGAGCTATGGGAAGCCCATAGTTTTATATGATATTCGTTCACGTGGAGCAGAAAGCTACATGCAATTGGCTAAAGAAATACTAGGCAAGGAGATGCGGAATCATGGTAAGGAAAGCTTTAGGTAGAGGTTTGAGTGCTTTAATTGGCGCGGAGATAACTGAATTTAATCGAGAAGAACTTCTGGATATAGATATTGACTTGATAGAACCGAACCCCGAGCAACCACGAGCCAGATTTACCGAAAAGGAACTAGAGGAATTATCGCAGTCTATCAAGGCAAACGGAGTTGTTCAACCGATTGTAGTGCGTAGAAGAGATGGGAGGTATCAAATTGTTGCTGGAGAGAGGCGTTGGAAGGCAGCTCAAATCGCAGGATTAAGAAAAATTCCTGCAATTGTTAAGGATATTCCCGAGGAAAAGTTGCTGGAACTAGCACTTGTTGAAAATATCCAAAGACAAGAATTAAATCCAATGGAAGAAGCTAGAGCCTACAAGAAACTACTTGAAAAGTTCGGACTTACTCAAGAAATGCTTGCCGAGAGGATAGGAAAGGACAGAACTGTGATAGCAACGCATCTGAGATTATTGAAACTTCCTGCTGGAATACAAGAGCTCATTGAAGAAGGAAAAATTACAGTAGGACACGCAAAGGCAATTCTTGCAATTGATGAAAACGATTTGAGATGGGATTTAGCGAGGAGGATAGTTGAACAAAAACTTTCGGTGAGGGAGGCTGAGAAGCTAGCAAGAAATTTAGGAATTAGGAGAGAGAAGATCAGTATTCAAAGAGATGCAAATCTTGAAGCAGCCGAGATTAAGCTTATGCGCCATCTTGGTACGAAGGTTAGAATAATCCCGAACAGAAACGGAAAAGGTGGAAAAATCGAGATAGACTATTACAGCGAGGCTGAGTTGAATGAATTGTATCAGAGGCTCATGAAATGTTGATTTTGGAAACTTTTTCGTAGGTTAAAATAGTCTGAAATTTTTGAAATAGGGTGAAGTAGTAAAGAAATGCTGTTTTTCATCGGAGAATCTATTGGCTGGCAAGAGCTTTTGTTGATAGGAATTTTTGCCCTAATTTTCCTCGGCCCGAGAAAACTACCCCAAGTAGCTAAGACCGTTGGAAAAGCTGTGGCAGAGCTAAGAAGAGCAGGGCAGGAATTTAAGAAAACTTGGGAAAACGAAGTTGCTTTAGAGGAGGAAGAAAAGAGATTTCTTCAGAATCCTTTAGATGAGAATCTGATTTTGGCTGAAGAAAAATATAGCAAAGCTGAGTATCAGGAGGAGTTATCAAAGCTTGAGAATGATATTCCGCTGGGTATTGGACCAGTTGCCGATAGTCCGTCTTCTCAAGGAGTTTTTGTAAAGAAGATTGAAACAGTAAAGAAAGATGGAGCCGAATCTACCAACACTTTAAACAAGAACGAGGTTAGCACAATTGACAGCAAGCAAAATTGGCTATGATAGAGGTGAAGGAGACAGAAGAACTTGGCGCTCAGATGACATTCCTTGAACATTTGGACGAATTACGCCGCCGGCTAATCTACTGCGTTTTATTTATTACGATCGCTTTTTTTGCTTGCTGGTTTATATCTGATAAAATTTACAATTTTTTGTCTATTCCGGTCCGAGAAGCTTTAAGAGAAGCCGAACAAAGGCAGATCCCAGTGCAGGGAATTACGGGAGAAGAAAAAATCCTTTCTTTATCGGTTCTGAAGCAAGGAGATAGAGGAATTTACGTTTTTGACAAGCCGACAAGGTTAGGTGGAGTTGTTGTTCCATCAGGAACGGCCGTTAAGGCAATAATGGGCAGAGATTTTGAAGGAAAAATAGGACTTTTCACAGATGAACCTGTTTTTGTGGGAAACACTGTGATTCCCAAAGGCGTCAAGCTCCCGATAGATGTTGGTCAGACGCCTGATGCAAGCGAAGAAGAGAAGATGATAGTTACAACTGCGGTCGAGCCTTTTACGCTTTACGTTACAGTTTCGCTTTATACGGCAATAGCCCTATCGGTTCCGTTTTTGATTTATCAGATATGGGCTTTCGTTTCACCAGCACTTTACAAACACGAAAGGGCTTATGTTACACCTTTGATTTTTCTTTCAACAATTTCTTTCGTTGTTGGAGCGGCTTTTGCTTATTACATTTTGTTTCCACCAGCGGTGAAGTACTTGCTTTCTCTAGGTGAGGATTTTCGTTTACTACTTCGTGCTAGTGATTACTTCGATTTTATAACACTAATAATGCTGGCTATGGGAATAATCTTTCAGATGCCGGCAATTGCTTACGTCTTAGCCAGAATTGGGCTAATAAATGCCAAAATACTTTTGAAAGGATGGCGAGTTGCGGTGATAGCGATTTTATTTGTTGCTGCTTTGATTTCCCCTACCGGGGACATTCCAAACCTATTGCTTTTTGCTCTACCAATGCTGGTTTTATATATTTTTTCTATTTTCATCGCATGGGTTTTTGGAAGAAAAAGGCAAATCCCAACAAGGTCCTTTACATAAATTGCAAAGAATTAACCTTTCTAGTGTAGCTTAAAAACGGGAAAAATTGTAAATTTGAATTTGTGGAACTAACTGTTGCGATTACTGGAGCTTCGGGAGCCATTTATGCATATAGAACCTTAAAGATGTTGGCAGAAAGTGGTGTTGTTTCGACGATAAATTTGATAATTTCAGGTACTGCCATAACAGTTTTACAAGTAGAGTTGCAAGTTAATCTCCGCAATCCGACAACCGAAAAAATTAACCGCTGGCTTGGACTTGAGGGTAATTCTAAGCTAATACGGCTTTGGCAACTGGATAATCTGGCTGCAAAACCTTCATCTGGTTCATATAAGCAAGATGGAATGATAATTGTTCCGTGTTCAATGGGGACGCTTGGTGCTATTGCATCTGGAGCTTGCACAAATTTGATTCACCGTGCGGCTGATGTAACCTTGAAAGAAGGAAGAAAGCTTGTTTTGGTGCCGAGAGAATCGCCCTACAATGCTATTCATCTCGAAAATATGTTAAAACTTGCGCATGCGGGTGCAAGAATTTTGCCTGCCAGCCCTGGTTTTTATCATCGTCCGAAAACAATAGAGGAATTGGTTGATCATCTTTGCTATCGAATTCTAGACCAATTCGGTATTCCGCATTCGCAGAGAACACAATGGACGGGTAAGGAGGTTGAGAAAATTCAGGAAACCCAAGATAATTTTTTGCAGGAGCCTGAGAAACTGTAAAATATGATTTTTGTCGAAAACAGCTATGGAGAAAATTATGGATACGAAAGCAGAGACAAAAAAAATCACTGTTGCCCATTCTCCTGACTCCGACGATGCTTTCATGTTTTATGGACTAGCAACTAACAAAATAGACACCGGAAACATAAAATTCGAGCATGTTTTGAAAGATATTCAAACGTTGAACGAAGAAGCCTTTAATGGAACATACGATGTGACAGCGATAAGTTTTCATGCCTATTTTCATGTAACCGATAAATATGTTCTTCTTCCGCACGGAGCAAGCATCGGTCGGGGATATGGACCTGTTTTAGTTTCACTCGAACCGCGCAAGCCTGAGGAGATAAGCAAACTCAAAATAGCTGTGCCGGGTGAGCTTACGACGGCATTTTTGGTTTTGCGAATTTATGACCAGAATTTCGATTACATCGTAGTGCCTTTTGATAAAATCATTGATGCAGTAAAGAGGGGAGAAGCCGATGCTGGGCTTTTGATTCATGAAGGACAACTCTTTTACAAGGATTTGGGATTGGACAAAATTTTAGATTTAGGTGAATGGTGGCATGAAAAGACTAACGGCTTGCCATTGCCTATGGGGGGAAATGCCGTAAAACGAGAGCTTGGCATTGATTTGATGAGAGAGATTTCCAAATACCTAAGACGAAGTATTCAATACTCGATGGAAAACAGAGAAGATGCTTTGGTTTATGCAATGCAGTTTGCAAGAGAAATGTCTCCAGAGCTAGCCGATCGCTTTGTTGCCATGTGGGTCAATGATTTAACACTCGATTACGGTGAAATCGGGCGAGAAAGCGTTAAGCGTCTTTTGCAAGAAGCCCAAGAAAAGGGAATTATCAAAAATAATGTTGAGATTGAGTTTGTTGATTACTGAAAATCTGAGAAACGTTCAAAATTATGTCTCTAGAGAACTGAGATGAGTTCGTTTATTGCTAGGAGCTTAGTAGGGGTTTGGTGGAACGATCTGAAAAATTAACTAAAGCATTTCATTCTTTGATTACTGAGAGCTTAAGGAGTTTATTCGGTTCTAAGGTCTGTTAATTTTAGACTTATGGAATGCAGAATTTTTTATCTTTCTGGTTTTAGCTCTTTGCAGTCACGTCTTGGCGTAAAACAAATCTAAAAGACCGATTATCATTGTGCCGGGCTTGCTTGGTTCAGAATTAGTCAACAGAAATACAGGTGAGAAAGTTTGGTTTAAGTTGTCACGTTCGTAATATGATGATTTGAGACTGTCAGTTTCAATTAATCTGGCTGAAAATCGCAACAATCTTGTTCCCACTGATGTAGTGTGGAAAGTAAAAGTCGGACTTTTAAGAGAAAAGAGAGTTTATGAAAGTCTTATCCAAGCTTTGAAAAAAACATGGATATGTAGAAGCTAGTTAGGAGAAGCCAATATTCGATAAGATCTTTTTGCTTGAAACGCCAGATCGGGGATCGATGTGCTCGTTGAGAGCTTTTCTCAAGAGATTTTCGATATTTGACATCAACCTCTAAATCTGCCTTTCATTCAAAACTTAACGGCTTTTGATCTGTTTACGATTCCATAGCTTTATCAATTTTTACCGAGCGAAAGGAGTCTGAAAATCTGTGATGAGAATCTAAAGCCGATGAAAATGGACGTTTACAATCCACAGGTTTGGGAAGATTTTGGTTGGAGCGTTTTCGGTGAGAAAGAGGTTCCTGAAAAATTCAGACTTGATGCATTGGTTGCGCGTCAATATGTCGCATTGGTGCTGAAGCGAGCTGAACAATTTCATAAAGCATTGCAAGCTACTAACCTCGAGAAAGCTCCAGTGAAATTCTACATCATCGGCGGTAAACTGCAAGCAAACTCTAAACGTCGTCGTGCTTTACAAGGATCAGAAAGGGTGGAAAGCTTTGTTTGAGGAAAAGAGCTTCCAAAAGCAGGATGGTGAAAAGGTGCCTGGCAAAATTTTAAAGAAATTACTTTACTCACCAGGCGATGGCGTAGTCAGTGAAGAGTCATTTTTAGACAGAAACGGCAAATCTTCTACGAAAAAGACTAGAGTTTATCTTCAATGTGAGGTTCATGATCAGCTGATTTCCAATAGGAATATTCAAAACTATATTCTTCACCAGATAAATGCTAGGTAGCGGTGTTCGGTATGTAGAAGGTGCCAAAGCAGAGTGGCTGGTATTTTTCGTCAACATGACTGTTTGTGTAATGAGGAGTCCAGCCGCTTGGGTCTTGGAAAAGTCTGATAGCACGAACAGTTTTATCTTCGCAAAGGTTAAACCAGTGTAAGGTCCCACGAGGCACGCAAATCAAATCACCAGCTTGCATTTGAATAGATACAACATCAGAACCTTTCGGAGCAATATGGAATAAACCGTTTCCTTTAACGATGAAACGCACCTCATCTTCATCATGCCAGTGCTCTTTGTTGAATTTATTGAGCATCTCTTCGAGTCCAGGAGTTGTCGGCAGAATGTTTATCACGTCTGCTTTCACATAACCACCTTCTGCTTTTAATTTCTCTATCTCAGGTTCATATGCACGCAAAATTTCTTCTTCCGAAGCTTCGGGTGAAACTCTCATTTCATCGGCATCCCAGCGTTCGTATCGAATGCCAATTTTTTCCAAATAAACCTTGATTTCGTTTTCTTCTCTAAAAACTAAACCTTTGTCCGGAACACTCAAGATGGCCATAAGAGAAATTCTAAAATACAACAATAGTCATGGCAAAGGATCAAGCAATTTTGTTTCATGGCAGAATCCGGCAAGCGGAATGCAAGCGCAATGAAAGTTTCCAAGGTGTCGTCGGAATCCTAATTTGGTTTACTGGTTTTATTTCAGAGTTCTTCCTAAAACTTCAAACAGAAATTCGAAGATTTCGACATGCCTTCGCGCTTCCATAACATTTCTACCCCAAGCATAAAGTCCATGCCGACGCAAATATATTCCGTGAATTTTCGGATTTTCACGCAGAACGTTTTCGATTACGTGAGAAAGGGCGACATAATCTTGCGAATTTTCTACGATAGGAACGATTTCACGATGTTCGTGTGTTGTAACTCCTGATAAACCTTTCAACATCTCGTAGCCTTCGATTTCTATTGCGCCTGTCTCAAAGAAGTAGTCTGAAAGAATTGTTCCCCAGACCGAATGAGTATGGAGAATTGCGTTAGCCATGGGTCTCATTCTGTAGATAGCAAGATGAAGGAGCGTTTCTGCTGAAGGACGGCCGAAGCCTTGCAGGACTTCATCGTTATCGTCCACCTCCAAAAAATTAGTCTCATCCAGTGCACCTTTGTCGTTACCGCTCGCCGTGATACAAAGTCTGAAAGGGTCGCGTGAGACTAAGGCGCTGAAATTTCCGCTTGTTCCCAAAACCCAACCACGACGATAAAATTCGTAGCCAGCCAGAGAAAGCTGTTTGCAAAGTTCTTGAAAACCTACCATTAGCTAAAGTTTAACTCACGGAAATTCATGGAACAAATTTTCTACATCTAAGAAATGAGATGAAATTTAGCTGGGCAATCAGAAATTCCAAGAAAAATTATTGACGAAAAAGCAGATTTCAATTAGTAAGTGGATTTGAAGCTAGCTAAACTTTAGGATTGTTCAATAGTGGACCAAAGTAGGATTGTTCAATAGTGGACCAAAGATGGGAAGAAAAAATTCTCAGATAGCACAAGATTGTAAGAGTCTAGTTTTGTCGAGCAAGTTTCTTTTTGCAAAAAAGTTTGCGATTTTTTTGGCTATTTTTTGTTCAGTTTCGTGTTTCAAACAAGAATCGCCACTGGTGCAGAATGAAATGCCGAAAAACACCAAATTTGAGCTACAAACACCGTTTCAAGCCGATGCACCTTTGCAGATTTCGCAAAGACCAGAAGATATAGCACTGGCACGGGAAATAGATAATTTGATAAAAACTAGCCGATTTGCAAAGGCTCGATGGGGAGTCTTTGTCGTGAGCTTAACGGATGGACGAATTTTAGTTGCAAGAGATGCTAAAAAACCTTTCATACCTGCTTCGGTTTTGAAAATTATCACTTCTACGGTAGCTTTAGATAAACTCGGAGCCGACTTTCGCTGGGAAATAAAGCTTTTCACAAACGGAAAAATCGAAAATTCTTCGGTTAAAGGTGATTTGATCCTTTACGGTCAAGGTGTGCCTGACTTCGATGAATCCAGTGTCGAAGAATTAATTCAAAGACTCAAGGCTAGCGGAATCAAGAAAATTACGGGCGATATAATAAGCGATGAGAGTTATTTCAAAGATGACAATTTGGGTGACAGATGGGGTTGGAACGAAGTTCAGTGGTATTACGGAGCTGAAGCTTCAGCTTTAACGATAAACTCTAATCAAGTTGATATTCGTCTACAAGGTGGCAAGGCAATTTCTACAAGCGAATTTATCAAGGTTAAAGCCGAAGTTCAAAGCAGCTCTGGCGGTGAAATTGATTCTATAGGTGCTAAGCGTGAATTAGGGGAAAGCAGTGTTCATGTTTGGGGTGAAGGCAAAACTTTAGATGTGAGAATGGCCGTTCATAACCCTACTCTTTGGGCAGTGAAGATCCTCGAGAAAAAACTGCGTCAGTCAGGCATCGAAATTCAGGGCAAGGCAAGATCAGTCGATTGGAAATCAAAAGATAAGTTCGAAACTAAAGATGTAACAGAAATAGCTAGTGTTCAAAGCAAACCTCTCGGCGAAATAGTTCGCAGAATGAATAAATATTCGATAAATCTCTACGCTGAATCAATCTTGCGAACTCTTGGCAGAAAATTCAGGATTGAAGTACCAGAACAAAATCCAAGGATGAGAAAGATCAGAAGTGACGACAGAAAGGGCATTGCGGTGATTGAAAAATGGTTGGAGGAAAAAGGTATCGGACTTCAAGAAAATGAATCAATTAAGGATGGTTCAGGACTTTCAAGATTGAATCTGATCACCCCTGAAACAGTTGTTAGAGTTTTGATTGCAGCTACAAAAATCGAAGATTCAAAGGTTTTAATTGATTCATTGCCGATAGCGGGAACTGACGGAACGATGAATGCGAGACTTAGGGAATTTGCCGGAAAAATCATAGCTAAAACAGGATCAATTTCTTTTGTTAGTTCACTTGCAGGCTACATCAAAAAAGAAAATGAAACTCTTGCATTTGTAATCTTTTGCAACAATGCCCCGGCAGAAAGCGCTTCGCTCGTTGATAAAATTGCTTCAAAGTTAGCTTCAAACTGAAAAAGTTGGCTTCAAACTGAAATTGTCGAAGAATTTAGATCAATTTGCTTTTTGAGTTTTACTCTCTATGAGTTGTTCGATTTTCTGGACAACTTTTTCTGTCTTTCCTTCCCCCTCAATTTTCTGCACGATTTTGCCCTGCGAATCTATTAAAACGTAAGAAGGATAATTTAGAAAGAATTCACCTCTAGAGTTTTTTTCGGCATAGTTGAGTATAACATCAAGACCGTTGATTCCAATAATAAAATTCAGTGGGTTGCTTTTGAGAAACTTTGAAACTTTTGCCTCGTTTTCCGCAGTAATCGCTAGAACTTGGATATTTGTCTGAAGATTTTTTAACAAATCATTCAGCTTAGGTAAATCTTTTTGGCATATTGGGCAACTTGTTGACCAAAATACAACAAGCAAGTTTTTTCCTCTGAAGTCTTCCAAAGAGTATATTTTCCCGTCTAAAGTACTAACAGAAAAATCTATTGCCATCTGTTCACCGATTCTGCTTTGAGCTGAAGCGGATAAACAAAGCAGAAAAATTGCGAAAATAAGTGTTTTTTTGAATTTCATTTTTTCTTATCTTTTGTTTAACAAAAATATCTGAAAAATGCGAGAATTTAGAAAGAACTTTCATAAAGTTAGCTCAGAACAAGATAAAAATCAATGTTTTTAAGGGAGATTGGGGTTGAAAATTTTCGTCAGCTAAAAGGTGGCTTTCGTTGTTTTGAAGGGCTTAACATACTTTTTGGGCGAAACGGACAAGGAAAAACGAATTGGATGGAAGCGATTTATGTTCTCGCAACCGGAAGTTCTTTCAAAACATCGAGAGTTCAAGAAGTAATTACCTTTGGCAACGATACGGCAAGCGTCTGGGGCAAGGTTTTTCACGGCTCTGAAATAGAACATCTTGTGCAAGTTTTTATCAAAGAACGGAGAAAAATCTTTTCCGTCAATGGTAAAAAGACAAGCGTTCAAAATTACCTCGAGGAATTACATGCTGTAATTTTTAATTCCGATCAACTCGAAGTAGTTCGTGGTTTGCCTGAGGCGAGAAGAAAATTTTTGGATGCAAATATAACCGCCATTTATCCAGCATTCTACAAAACTCTTGCTGATTACAACCATTGTATAAAGCAAAAAAATGCTTTACTAGAAGATGCTCAAAAGAAAGAACTCTCGAAAGCCGATGTTGCCGAAAAAATAGAGCCATGGAATGAACAAATAATTCATCTGGCTTACAAGATACATAAAGCGCGTGTTCGATATGTCGAAAGGCTAAACGAAGTTTTAGAGAAAGGGTTGTTTGGCGAGGAAGAGGTCTCGATAAGATATGTTTCTTCACTTGAAGGCAAGGGAGATTTATCGAGCTATGAATCCTTGATGAGAGAAAGGCTTGAACTGAGGCTTGAAGCCGAGATTGCTGCAGGGCATTCATTGGTTGGAGTTCATAGAGATGATATGGAAATAAAAATTAACGGTTGGGATGTAAGAAAATACGGCTCAAGTGGTCAGCAGCGAAGTGTTTTATTTTTGTTGTTACTCGCCAGTCTAACGATTTATCACGCTCAAACCGGAAGGTATCCACTTTTTTTGATTGATGATGTAGATGCTGAGCTAGATTACAACCGTCTCGAAAGCCTCCTAAAATTCTTGGTTGGAAAATCTCAAACTTTCATTACAACATCAAAAGAAAGTTTCCTTAAAAGATTCGGCTTTACAGGAGAAGTTTTTATAGTTGAAGAAGGGAGAATTTTTTATAGTTGAAGAAGGGAAAATTTTTTGACCGTTCACACTGTGCAGACGGATACTTGCAAAAACTTAGGGTTTCTTACGGGTTGTTTTTCAAATTGCTTTTTATTTCAACCTATTTTTACAAACAATTTTTTTGCAAATAATCTTGCAGTATTTGGTTTGAACGAGAGATGCTTTTCAATGCCCATTTTATCAAGATTTGGATTTTCTCTGCTTCGGTTAATTTCCATTGAACATCTGATTGGCGCAGTCGGCGAGTAGTTTCATACAGAATTATCGCCGTGGCGACCGAAATGTTATAACTTTCGGTGAAACCGTAGATTGGAATCTTGACAAACGCATCTGCCATTCTTAAAGCTGTTTCTGTCAAACCTTCTTTTTCGCCGCCCATGATGAAAGCAACTGGTTTGTCAAGTTCAAGGTCATGAATGAAAAGATCATCTTCATGGGGTGTGGCCGCAACGAGTCTGTAACCTTTTTGTTTCAAGGTTTGTAAACATTCGGCAGTGTTATTTCGATCTTTTTTGTCATAAATGTGAATATCCAACCACTTTTCAGCACCTTTGGCGATTCCTTTGGCGATCTTGTATTCATGTTGATTTTCGATGATATAAACCGATTGAATCCCAAAGCATTCGGCAGTTCTAACCACAGCACTCGCATTGCGTTCTTGGTAAACATCTTCAACAGCTACAGTCAAAAAATAGGTTCGATTTTCGACGATTCTCTCAAATAGCTGTCTTCTTCGCGAAGTTAAATAGCTTTTGAGATATTCCCAAAGAAGCTTTTTTTCTTCATAACTCAAAATGTCGGGTGAAACAACCGAATTTTTTCTTACGGTATTCATAGATGGAAGGCTTTATTTTGAGAGGCTTACTATTTTTTCGACGGTGTTTGAAAGTTCGAAAAGCTTCTTTTGGATATTTGATATATCTTCGCCCGATGACTTTAGATTTTCCAGCATACCTAAAAGTTCTTTGGCTTCGGATATAGCTTTGTTGATGTGTTTTCCTATATTACTTTCTGCCGAAACATTTTCTCCAGCAGCGCATTTTCTTGCTTCCATTATTCCCCAATGAGTGATGCGAACGTGATGAGATCTTTGGTCTTCAGTTATCCAGCCTTCTCTTGACAGTCTTTCGAGTATGTCTGTGTAGCTAGAATAGTAACCCGTTGTTTTAAGAAGTTCTCTGAGATCAACAGGCTTGCTATCTTTGCCTTGAGCCGCTTCGTAGATTTTCACCAAAACAAAATGGTAAGCATCCATATTTCGGATTTCCTAGAAGGCTTTAAGTTTAATTTATCACAAAAAAGATGAAAGCATCAAAAATTATTCAGGTTTCTCTTTTTCATCTACTACATGGTGCTTTGAGTTTCTTGAATTTCATCTGCCTGGTGTTGCGACCGATTTTATTCTATCGAAAGCTATTTTTGCAACTCCCAAAACACCAGCTATATCGGCTAACTCGGTTTTCAGCAGTTTAGCTCTCCGAGCTGGCTCTTTATAGGCTCTTTTGTCTATTTGTTCGATTGTATGCATAATAAAAAGTTCCCAACCTTTACTTGCTCCTCCGCCAATAACAATGGCTTCTGGGTTCAAAACATTTATCAATCCTGCTAAACCTATGCCCAAGTAAAATCCCATCTGTTCAAAAACTTTCAGTGCCAATCTGTCACCTTTTTTTCCAGCCTCGTAAACATCTTTTGCTGAGAAAAATAGTCGGCTGTAAAGCGTTGACTCGGGATACTCAACTCTTAATTCCTTAGTCATCCTAACGATTGCCGAAGCCGATGAATATTGCTCCAAACAACCTTTGGAGCCGCATCCGCAAGGAACACCCATCGGTTCGACGGTGATATGACCGATTTCGCCAGCAGTTCCGTCAATTCCGCTCCAGAGTTTGTTATTCAGAATGATTCCACCGCCAACACCTGTTCCCAACGTGACCATTATCAAAGAATTTGCACCTTTTGCTGAACCGAAGTGCTGTTCGCCTACTGCAGCGGCGTTTGCGTCATTTTCCAGAAAACATTTAAGTCCTAGTTCTTTTTCCAGAATTGAGCAAAAAGGCAACCCGTTTAATGCTGGAACATTCGGAGCGTTCATGATGATACCCTTTTCGGAATTGATAGTTGCAGGTGCGGCCATTCCCAAAGCTTTAACTTTGCAGCCAATTTTTTTGGCTTCTGAAAAACAAGCTCTGGCAAGAAGAACTATTCTTCTTATGATTTCTTCCTTTGTTTTGGGAGTTTCGTTTTTTGCTTCATAAAGAATTTGTCCGTTTTCATTCACCAACGCCATTCTTAAGTTTGTTCCGCCTAGATCGCAGGCTAATACGGTGTTCATCGGCAACTCCTTGAATTAAGATAACGGTAGATTTTAATTTCAAAAACTAAATGACTGTTGTCAAGAGGATTAAGCAGGATTTTTGAGATCAGCTAGAAAGTTTTGGCTTTTGCAAGTTATAAACAAAGCGATTTATTATTTTAAGGTTGAAAAAAATTGGGCTAAGGAGAGTTTGTATGTCGGAAAAAATCAAATCGGTTTTACATGAAAACAGAGTATTCATGCCACCAAAGGAGTTTTCGTCTAAGGCTCACATAAAAAGTTTTGAAGAATACGAACAGCTTTACAGCGAAGCGACTAAAGACCCTGAAAAATTTTGGGCTTCGATTGCAGAAGAGAATCTTCATTGGTTTAGAAAATGGGACAAGGTTTTGGAGTGGAACGAACCACATGCGAAATGGTTCATCGGAGGTAAAATCAATGCTTCATACAACTGTCTTGATCGTCATGTGCAAACATGGCGCCGAAACAAAGCTGCAATCATTTGGGAGGGTGAACCCGGCGAAATCCGCACTTTGACCTATCAGCAACTCTTTCGTGAAGTTTGTAGGTTTGCAAATGCCTTGAAAAGTTTAGGTGTCAAGACGGGCGACAGGGTGGCGATTTACATGCCTCTGATTCCCGAGACCGTAGTTGCGATGCTGGCTTGTGCTAGAATTGGAGCAACTCATACGGTCATTTTTGGCGGATTTTCTGCCGAAGCTGTGAGCGATAGAGTCAATGATTGTCAATGTAAACTAATAATAACTGTCGATGGCGGATACAGACGCGGCAATGAGATAAGACTAAAGGACACGGTTGATCTGGCCGTTCAAAAAACGCCTTCCGTTGAAAAAGTAGTTGTTTTTCGTCGAACTGGCTCCGATGTCAACATTAAGGAGGGAAGAGATTATTGGTGGCACGAATTAATAGAAACAGCTGATGACTACTGCCCGGCCGAAGAACTTGATAGCGAACATCCGTTATTTATTCTTTACACATCAGGCACAACGGGAAAACCGAAAGGAATTTTGCATACGACAGGCGGATATTTAACTGGTGTGAACATAACTTCAAAATGGGTTTTCGACCTGAAAGATGAAGATGTTTATTGGTGTTCGGCAGATGTTGGTTGGATAACAGGTCACAGCTATGTTGTTTATGGGCCTCTATCAAACGGTGCCACGGTTTTAATTTATGAAGGTGCACCGAACTATCCAGATTTTGATCGCTTCTGGGACATAATCGAACGACACAAGGTCAACATTTTTTATACCGCTCCGACAGCAATCAGGTCTTTTATCAAATGGGGCGATGAATATCCTTTGAGACATGATTTATCAAGTTTAAGGCTTTTGGGAACAGTCGGCGAGCCGATAAACCCAGAAGCATGGATGTGGTATTACAGAGTTATCGGCAAAGAAAAGTGTCCAATTGTCGATACTTGGTGGCAAACCGAAACGGGGGCAATCATGATTTCTCCGCTTCCCGGTGCTACTCCGCTCGTTCCTGGAACTGCAACAAGACCTTTGCCGGGAATTTGCGTTGATATTCAGACTAAGAAGGGAGAATCTGTAGGTGTAGGGGAAGGAGGTTATTTAGTAATCACAAAGCCGTTCCCCTCGATGTTAAGAACGATTTGGGGCGATGATGAAAGATACAAAAGGCAATACTGGTCAGAAATTCCGCACGTTTATTTCACGGGTGATGGTGCCAGACGTGATGAAAGAGGCTATTTTTGGATAATGGGAAGGGTTGACGATGTTATAAACGTCAGTGGTCATCGGCTTGGAACGGCGGAAATCGAATCGGCTTTAGTTTCGCATCCTTTAGTTGCGGAAGCAGCTGTTGTAGGAAGACCCGATGAAATCAAGGGTCAAGCAATAGTAGCGTTCGTTACGCTTGAAGGTGGGCGTGAAGGAAGTAAAGAGTTGAAGGAGGAGCTCCAAAATCATGTTGTTAAGGAAATAGGCTCAATTGCAAAGCCGGATGAAATTCGTTTTACCGATGCACTCCCGAAAACCAGAAGTGGCAAAATCATGAGGCGTCTTTTGCGTGAGCTTGCTGCTAGCGGCGTAGTTGCGGGCGATGTAACCACATTGGAAGATTTTTCCGTGTTGGAAAAACTTAGACTTGATGAAGAAAATTAATCAAAGCAGGTGTCTATCCTAAACTAGAAAATTGATGGCTTTTGGCAAAGCCACAGAGCAGGCAAAGTGATCAAGTAACTCAGAGATTGGTTGTAGAAATTCCCTGCTGTAAAAATCCTTAGTGGTGAGTGTAAAAAGTCAAGAACAAACTCAGAGACATGCTTCTTTTGTGGAAGTCGCTTTGCCGTTGCCTCTTAGAAAAACTTTCACATATCTCTTACCAAGTGTTTTTGAGGAAAGAATCAAATTAGGTTCTAGAGTTGTAGTTCCCTTCGGAAACAGAAAGCTGATAGGTTATGTGGTTGCACTTCATGAAGATTTATCTGAAACAGCTGATCTTGATCTCGCCTCTCTCAAGGAAATCATCGAGATTCTCGATGAAGAACCGATGATAACGCCCTCGATATTGAGACTGACGCAGTGGACAGCCGATTATTACATGGTTTCTTGGGGAGAACTACTGAAATCGGCACTTCCTGCAGGCATAAACTTCAGATTCGAGAAATTTATCCGAATAACATCCGAAGGAATTGATGAACTTCTCAAGTTAGAAACTGAGCCTAAAACCGTAAAAATGAAAGTTTTGAAATTCTTGTCCGATAAAACGGAAGTTTGCCTGAAAGACTTAGAAAAAAGCTTTGGAAAAAGACAACTCGGCAAAGCCATCAATGAGCTTGAGAAAAGGAAATGGATAAGTGTTTCGTCTAAATCTTTGACTGTCGCAGCGAAACCTAAATTTCGCAAGGTCGTGCGTATTGCGAATCTGTCTGATGCAATTTTCGGGTCTTTGAGCAAAGAAGAGAAGAAAGTTATAGGTCTTCTAGAAGCTGGAGGTGGTGAGCTTTTTTATACCGATCTAGTCGCACAAACAAAGCCTTCCATCGTAAAGAACCTTCAGCAGGCAGGAGTTTTGGAAATTGTTCAAGTTGAGATTTTTCGGAATCCCTTTGAGGATTCGTCGGTTAAACTCAGAGAAAACGAGGTTGTCGAACTAAATCCTGATCAAAAGAAGGCTTTTGTAAAGATAAAAGAAGCGATTAAGTCGAACAAGTATCAAACGTTTCTGCTTCACGGAGTTACGGGAAGCGGAAAAACTGCCGTTTATGTGCAGGCTATAAAAATTGCGCTTGAGTGTGGAAAATCAAGTCTTTTTCTTGTTCCAGAAATTTCACTTACGCCGGCATTCTCACAATACCTGCGTTCAATTTTTGCCGATGAAGTGGCTGTTCTTCATTCCGCTCTCTCCGTAGGTGAAAGATTCGATCAATGGAGACGGATAAGGTTAGGAAAGGCAAAAGTAGTTATCGGGACACGCTCGGCTATTTTCGCTCCGCTTGAAGATTTGGGACTAATCATAGTCGATGAAGAGCATGATCCATCGTATCGTCAACAAGAAATGCCGTTTTACAATGCCAGAGACCTGGCGGTTGTTCGTGCGAAATTCGCAAATGCTGTAGCGGTTTTAGGCTCTGCCACGCCTTCGATGGAAAGTTTTTACAATACCTCCATCGGCAAATATGTCTATCTTCATCTGCCTAACCGTGTAAAAAGCGCGAATCTTGCAAGTTATGAGTTAATTGACATGCGGCAGGTTGTTAAAGAAGAAGGCAGAAATGTAGTTATTTCTTCTGCTTTAATGAAGGCTATACAAGATACTTTGTCGGATGGCAAACAAGCTATAATTTTTCTGAATCGGCGCGGCTATTCGCAATTCATTGTTTGTCCCAATTGTGGCGAAACATACCGTTGTAAAAACTGCGATATAACTTTGACTTATCACAAACAAAAGAAAATTCTGCTTTGTCATTACTGCAATTTTCAAATAGCTTTTCCCTCTGAATGTCCACTTTGCCGATTTAGGAATTTTTATTTTGTCGGTGAAGGAACTGAAAAGGTCGAAGAAATTCTCAAAACAAAGTTTTCTTCATACGTAATAGCCCGAATTGATAGAGATGTAATCAGAAAAAGACGGCAGTTAGAAGACATACTTGGAAAATTCGCAAGCGGTGAGATCAGTATTTTGATCGGAACGCAAATGCTTTCTAAAGGTCATGATTTCCCAAATGTGACTTTAGTCGGTGTTGTTTCGGGCGATAATGTTTTGGGACTACCTGATTTTAGGGCGGCTGAGCGAACTTTTCAGCTAATTACGCAAGTTGCAGGACGTGCTGGACGTACTACACAAGGAAGAGTTTTGATTCAAACTTTTCATCCGGAACACTATGTTTTTTCTTGCGAACAAGATTACTTGAAGTTTTACCAAAAGGAAATCGAATTTCGCAAAAGATTGGCATATCCGCCTTTTGCTGTGATTGCTTGCATATTGGTTCAGCATCAAAATTACGAATATGCTTTGCATAATGCAAGGATTCTTAAAAGATGTTTAGACGAGGCAAAATTGAATTTGCGAGCTGACTTGAAGGTATTTGACATCACACCTGCACCACTTTCAAAACTCAAAGGTAAATACCGACTTCAGATTCTCATAAAATCCAAAGGTCGTAAGCAACTTCGTCGAGTCTTGGAATTGGCGCTTTCTACAGCAGAAGAAACCACCTGTGACTTCCGCACAGTCACTGTGGAAATTGATCCGATAAGTCTTGTTTAGAATCCATTTTTGGGAAATCGTGTTCCGAAAATTTTAATAGTCGAGATCAGATCTGCAAAACAACTCCTATATCGGCAAAGCTTTAGCCGGATTGTAACTACCTCTTTTGCATTTTAGCACGAGTTGCTTTACACTCTACAGCCAAAAAGTAACTGCTTCTGATGCTTCTCTTCCGCTTTGCTTTAGCCCGCCGTGTGGTCGCAAAAATCCCGATCCGTCCACAAACATTCGATGTTGTCGGGGCTACAAAACACTTACCTTTTTGCTTCGACAAGAAAGGTTGTTTTCAGTCTTATAAATGCTGCCTGAACATGATCTTTGAAAACAAAATGTCATGCAATTATTACCTTAATCGATCTCTACAACAAGATTATCAATTATTGGTAATTTGAGACTTTGCTCAGAAGCGAAAATAAAATAGTATTAGTTTTAGAACTTTTATGATGTTGTATTGAAAATCGGAGCTTATTTTTCAAATTTGCAAGGGACTTAGAAGCCATGGTTTATGATGAGAGCGATTGAAGTAGTTGTGGATTTGCGGACTAAAGAGGTTACAGAAAAATATCCACCTGTTTTGGATGATTTTGGGATTTAGTGCATATTTTGGAAATTACAAAGCATGATATTCCTGTCGAAGAGCAAAATCGCATAGATGGATGCGCTGGCATTGAAAAAGGGTCTCTCGTTGCTACTGCAGGTGGAGCTGTTGGGTCAATCATTGAAAGAGTCATCAACGCACATGGACAAAGCAAGATTTTGTTCGAAACGGATTATCCCGTCATTGATTTTAAGCACGCGGTGGAAGAGCTTGAAGAACTTGAGTTTAGGGAAACTGCTAAGAGAAGGCTACTAGTTGAAAATGCCGCTCGGGTCTATCACCTTGAAGATTAGGTCTAAAATTAGTATTTTTTAGACATTATGAAAAATGGCAAAATCACACAATTCTTGAAACACCACTTTCGGCATTTCAACGCTGCTGCTTTGGTTGATGCGGCAGAAGGGTACAAGCGACATATCGAAAAGGGCGGTAAGATGATGATTACGCTTGCGGGCGCAATGTCAACAGCAGAGCTTGGGCTTTCTTTGGCTGAGATGATCCGTCAGGATAAGGTTCACATAATTTCCTGCACTGGAGCGAACCTTGAAGAGGATATTTTCAATCTGATTGCGCATGATTTTTATGAGCGTATTCCGAATTATCGTGATCTAACTCCTGAAGATGAAAAAGCGCTTCTCGAAAGACGCATGAACCGAGTCACCGATACCTGCATCCCCGAAGAAGAAGCCATGAGAAGATTAGAAAGTGTTTTAATCGAGGAATGGGTTGAGGCAGAATCACGGGGCGAAAGATATTTTCCGCATGAGTTCATGTATCGCGTGCTTCTCTCAGGGAAACTTGAAAAATACTATCAGATAGACCCGAAGGATTCTTGGGTTCTGGCTGCTGCTGAGAAAAATTTGCCGATGGTTGTGCCTGGTTGGGAAGACTCGACGATGGGGAATATGTATGCCGCACGCTGTATGGCAGGGCAAATTGAAAATGTCCATACGGTTCGCACCGGTGTGGAATACATGATAGAACTTGCACGTTGGTATATCGAACAGTCAAAGGAAGCGTCTATAGGATTTTTCCAAATAGGTGGCGGCATTGCAGGGGATTTTCCTATCTGCGTTGTGCCAATGCTACATCAGGATCTGAAGCTCGATGGAATACCGGTTTGGAGCTATTTTTGTCAAATATCTGACTCTACCACGAGTTACGGTTCTTATTCAGGAGCTGTCCCAAATGAAAAGATCACTTGGGGTAAGCTCGACGTCAATACCCCGAAATATGTCATAGAATCAGACGCATCAATAGTTGCACCTTTGATTTTCGCAATAGTCTTAGGATGGTGAGATGATGTTATGAAATACGATTTAATTATCAAAAACGGAACGGTGGTTTTTCCATATCAGGGTGAAGTGAGATGCGAAATAGGCATCAAAGAAGGTAAAATAGCTTCAATAAGTGATTCAATTGACTCAAATTTGGGCGAGCAAGTGCTTGACGCCAAAGGGAAATATGTTTTTCCCGCTGCTATTGATTCTCATTACCACGTCGGCATATATCGTCCGCATTCGGAAGATGCCGAAAGCGAATCGCGCACGGCTTTGGTCGGTGGGGTCGGTACGATTATAAGCTATTTCCGAACTGGACATCATTACTTGAACAAGACCGGACCTTACAAAGAAATTTTTCCTGAAGTCTTGGAATTGTCCAAAGGTCATTTCTACACTGACTATTGCTATCACATTGCACCGATGACAACATCGCAACTTGATGAGGTTCAATGGCTTGTCGAAGAAGCAGGGGTTACTTCCTTCAAGTTTTACATGTTTTATAAAGGCTTGACTTTAGCGGCTGATTCGACAAAGGGAAGTGAATATACAATGGCAGAAAACTATGATTTAGGGCATCTTTACGAGTTGATGACTCGTGTTGCGCAGATGGCAGAAAAATATCGCGGAAAAACACGCATATCTTTGAGCTTACATTGCGAAAATCCTGAACTTATTAGGGTTTTCATCGAAAGAGTGAAAAAGCAAGGTTTGACAGGGTTGAAGGCATACAGTGAGGCTCGCCCACCGCTGACTGAGAAATTATCAGTCCATGAAGCTGCGATTTTGGCGGATGCTACGGGCTGTCCGATAAACTTACTGCATCTTTCGAGTCGCGAGGCTCTGCAAGCTGGAATTGACGTAAGGCGTGCTTATCCGGATCATGATATAAAGCTGGAGACAACACTTCATCATCTAGCATTGGATTATGAAGAGCTTGAAAGATCGGGAATAGGAATAAGGGCGAAGGTGAATCCACCGATTAGAACACGCCAGCATAGCGAATTCTTGTGGGAAGGGATTATCAAAGGTCATGTTGACACGGTAGTTTCCGATCATGCTTGCTGTGGTGAGGAGCACAAGAAAAAAGACATTTGGGAGTCGCTACCGGGTTTTGGTGGTAGCTCGATTCTTTACCCAATTATGCTTAGCGAAGGTGCACACAAGCGCAAAATCCCGCTTGCCAGAATCGCAGAATTGGTTTCGGCAAATCCGGCAAAAATTTTCGGTTTGCATCCGAAAAAAGGTTGTATCGCCATAGGCTCAGATGCCGATTTTACAGTGATTGATATGAATGTTGAAAAGCCCGTTCGCGCTGAAGAACTTCTTTCGGCACAAGACCATACACCTTTTGAAGGGTTTATTGCGAAAGGTTGGTCAACTCAAACTATCGTGCGTGGGCGCATAATGTTCGATAACGGCAAGGTTAGCGAAGAAAAATGTGGTGAGTTTATCAAACGTCCTGTTTTCTTGCATTATCAAAACCAGGACAAGTAAGAGGTGGAAAATGGCTAAAGTCAAGTTTTTCTACGGTTGGATTATCGTTATAATTGCGACTCTGTCATTGCTGATCAGCAATGGGCTTTCCATCGGGGGTTTTCCCGTATTTTACGAGTCTATTCGTGAAGATTTTGTCAGAATTGGAGCTATAGAGGCAAGCAAAGCAGAAAGTTTCATAGGCATAGGCGCTGCATTAACCTTTTTAACTGCAGGTTTTCTAAGTCCTTTTGCCGGATGGCTTATTCAAAAGTTTTCAACAAAGAGAATGATGATAGTGGGTTGCGTCATATTGGGCACAGGCTTAGTATTACACTCACAAGCACAGGCAGTTTGGCTTGTATATTTCTCAAGAATCTTGATGGGTGCATCTTTAGGCTTTGTGGGTGTTTTGGCAACTACGGTGTTGGTAGCTAGTTGGTTTGTGCGCCTTCGCGGCACAGCGATAGGGATACTTTTGACGGGAACAAGCTTCGGTGGTGTTCTCATTCCGCTACTTGCAACTCCCTTGATAGAAAGATATGGCTGGCGAACCGCAATGGTCCTGGTTAGTTTGACAATATGGTTAATACTTTTGCCTGCGATTATTTTCTTAGTCAAAAGTAAACCTTCTGAGATGGGGCTACTTCCTGATGGTATCTCTCCTTCAACCGACAAGGATGGTATGAAATCTTCTGATATTAAAGATGCTGGTGATGGTAAAAGAGAGCAACAAGACGGTCTTACGCTTTTTGAGGCGATGAAAACTCCGATATTTTGGGTTTTTGCTTCGTGTGCAGCTTTGATTTTCTACCCGATTTTTGTCACCAGTCAGCAATTTATACTCTATTTGCAAAGTGAAAAAATCGGGCTTTTACCTTGGCAAGCTAGTTATGCTCAGTCTGCTTTGTTTGCTGTAAGTCTCGTCGGCAAATTCTTCTTCGGATTTCTAAGCGATAAAATGTCACCGACCAAAGTAATGCTGATTTGTTGCACAGTAATGTTTTTAGCAACTTTGGTTTTGTTGAATTTGACTGTCGCAACAGCATTTCTTTTTCTCATCCCGTTTGGATTTGGATACGGCGGGACTTTCGTGCTTTTGCAGAGGCTCGTTGCCGATTATTTCGGTAACAGGGATTATCCGAAGATTTTGGGTGTGATTACAGTTGTAGAAACGATAGGAGCATCTGTTGGCGGTATAATCACTGGACGTTTAGCAGATTCTGCCGGAGGTGACTACACAGGGGCGTTTTATGTAGTAATGGTTGTCACTGGATTGGCGTTAGCTTTGGTTGTCGCACTTAACTTTATGCACAAAGAACAAAAACCAGCAATGCAAGTGGCTTGAATTCTTATAAAGGAAATTAGAAGGTTTCAAGGAACTTATAGCAAAAAACGGAGTAGTGATTATGAGATACTTTTTCTTCACACTTCATAGATTGCCGAAAAGAGATACTGTATCTGATGAATTTGCGCAAGGAATTTTGCAAAAGCATACAGCTTATTTTAAGGATTTGGGAAAACAGGGCAAATGTCTTATGGCAGGTCCTTTTGTCGATCAGAAAGGACCTTTAGGCGCTGGATGCTATGTTTTTTGTGCAGAGTCAGAAGAAGAAGCAAAAAGGATGGCATCTGAAGACCCACTTGTTGTCGAAGGTCTTTACGAGTTTAGAATTTACGAATGGATAAAAGTTGTGCCTGAATAATCCTTCTTTGTTTTTAATTTGAATTTTTGAAACCGAAGATGATTTGCGAGTAAATCAAAGCGTTTTGAGGCAAGCTTCTGAAAAGCCCGAAACAATGACTGGAATTTTGATGCATTTTCAAAGTTTGCTGAAAAGCGTATGTTGACGATTTGCTGGAGATTCAAAGAAATATAAAATCAAAGTTCTAATACTTGAAAAATGAAAGTATGAGAAATTAAATTGGAACTTGAGTTGGCTAAGATTCGTATTTTGGTAGAGAAGCAATGTTTTGCCCTGTTTGCGGACATAAGCAGATAAGTCAGAACGTTAGGTTCTGTTCTAGATGTGGCTTTCCACTCACCGAGGTTTCCTTGCTGATAGCTAAAGGTGGAAGCTTAGTCGCTGGTGGAAAGGAAAGAAAAGAATCTCCAAGCAAGAAAGGGTTGAAAGAAGGCTTGTTTATTTTTCTATCGACTTTTTTGGTTGTGCCGATATTGGCTATTTTGTCTGATACGTTCGAAGTGCTAGAAATTCTTGTTCCGATTTCTGCGATTTTATTTTTTGTCGGCGGGATACTGCGCATGACTTATGCAATGTTTGAAAGTTCTGATTATTCAGAATCCCAATTGATAGATACTTCTATGCCTACCAATGCAACAGAGCTTCCGTTAGAAAAAATTCATTTTTCTCAAGATTTTCGTCAAAGTTTGTTTCAGGCTCAAACACAAGAAAATTTGCTTCGGTCTGAAATGGAAGAACTAAAGTTGCCAACAATGGTCACTGAAGGGACGACCATGCTTTTTGAAACAGAATCTCCGATTAAAGAAAAAACGACTCAGTTCAAAGAATCTTTGTCTTTATCGAAAAACGTTGAATAAATTTTATTGTTTTGCGAACTTTCTATCTTCTTCAATCAAAGCTAGTCCGTAATTTTTGCCGCTTATAGTGATTCCCGTTCGGATTTTACCTTTAACACCGACTTTAACCCCTTTCGATGGAACACTGCTGTTTGTCAACACCCAAATTTCACCCGTTCCGTCATCTATTTTGTATGCTCCACCTCTGAAACCTCTCACAATCGGCGCTGAGATACCATAGCTATTTTCAACTGTTCCAGCAATTGCTACTTTTTTTCCTTCAAATTTAGAAGGATTCGCTTCAATTTCACCTATCATTGTCCTATTAGGACATGCCGCTAGAAACACACTCGAAGCAAAAACTAAAAAAACGCTCAAAATTCTTTTTGTTTTCATAACCGTGTAAACCTCCGTATTTCAAAAACTGCGAAACAGAAGATTCATCTATCGAAACAAGAGTTGCTAGTTTTTTATGTGGAAAAACACTGGAAGGAAGAAAAAATAGCCTCAAGAGGTTACTGAGGCTATTTTTGTCAAGTTAAATTCTGGTCACAAAAGATTGTTACTTAGCGAAGCTATACACGAGAAATCCCCTTGCTTTAACTGGTTTCCCTTCGATCATTCTGGGCTTAAATTCTGATTTTCGGGCCGCATCTTCACACACACTGCGCAAGAGGTTATGACCTTCTATTGCCTTTGCCGAAATAACTTTACCTTGCCCGTCCCATGTAACTTCAACCTTCACCTGTCCGCCTATTCCAGCTCTTTGTGCTAATTGGGGATAGACAGGTTTTACCAATCTCACGATATCAGAAGAAGTTATTTGACCAACACCTATGATTACATCTTCAAGGTCTGTTTCCAATATGCTGTTTATTTGCTCCTCTATAGGTTTTTGAGGATTATTGGGCATTTGAGGATTTGTTTTTACAGTGTCAGACGGCTGAGGATTTTTGACTTCACCGCCTATTCGAGAAGCGACTTGAGATTCACTTGGCTTCGGTTGTTCAGGGTTGTTTTTAGGAACATTCGTAGTTACAGGTGGTTGAACCGAAGAGTTTGGTTTTTCTTCTGCAGGCTTTGTTTCACTTGATTTCGGTTTTTCTGGAGATCTCGGCTCAGCTGACTTAGGTTTTTCTCTGGGTTCTGGTTCGTTTGATTTCGACTTTTCTATAGGCTTTGGCTCAGCTGGCTTCGGTTTTTCAGGAGAAGTGTTTGGAGTGACAATTGGCTGAACCGGAGGTTGAGTAACAGGTGGTTGGACAGGAGATGTATTCACAGAAGCAATCTGACCTTGTGGTGGCGAGGGGGTTGGTTTCGGTAACTGAGCTGTTATGTTTTTTAATGCTGTCTTGGCTTGTTCGTTGTTAGGATCGAGCTCGACCGCTTTTTTGTAGTCTTCTAAGGCATCTTCTAAATTCCTGCTCTTTTCATGAAGTTGAGCGCGATAGAAGAAGGCAAGAGCATCTTTTGGATTCAGTTCAATTGCTTTATTATAGTCAAGCAATGCAAGATCAGGGTCTTGAGTGTTGAAGAATGCAAAGCCTCGCTTTACGTAGAGTGAACTAACCTTTGGATTTATAGCAATTGCTTGGTCATAGAGTGGGATTGCCAGCTCATATTTACCTTTTTGAACATAGGAATCAGCCCTTTTTTCATAAGCTGTATAATCAATTGTGGGTTGCGGATTATTCGGTTGATTCTGGTTGGATGATGAACTCGCTTGAGCTTTTATCTTTATAGCATTTATTAACGCTTCACTGGCACCAGCTCTTTTGAGTTCGTCTTCTATCTCAGGCGTTACTGTGAAGGTAATACCGCGGTCAATTACGGCTTCTATCAGAATTCTGTTCTTTTCCTCCATGTCCAAAATCTTCTGTGAGCCAAGTGCAACCAAAATGTTAGTTAAAGTCAGTGGTTTTTTCTGTGTCTGCGTTGGTTGTGGTGTTTGTCCTTTCAAACTGCCTATATTGAAACTTGCTATCAGAACGATAAACAAGCACTTTGAAAACACTCCTAAGATTTTTTTCATGACTTTTCCCCCCTTACATTGTTATTATAAACCCAACCAAGCAAAACTTGGAAGTTTTTTATTGATCACTTATCAAGTCATCAACAGTAATCTTCTTTTTCTGTTGATTTTGCTGAGTTGGTGCTGGTTGAGATTCTTTAGGCTTCCTTTCAGTTTCAGGAGTTGTTCTTTCAGCTTTTTCTACGTTTCTTCTACCAGCGAAAATTTCTCTTTCGGGTTTACTTTCAGTTTTACTTTGTCGCTGAGCAGTTGAGTCTTTGGTTTCAGAAGCAGAACTTGTTTGTTGATCAGCAGGAGAAGTTGTTTGCGGTGTAGTGCTAGTTGCTTTGCTTTCGATGCTTACTTGATTTTTAGTAGCATTTCCAGCATCAACGCTTGAATCAAGTAAAGACCAGATACCGAAACCCATTACTAAAAGGAATACCAAAGCACCAGCAGCAATTCCTATTTTCCATTTTGTTGTGTTTGTATAGCCTTCTTCATCAGGTGCAAACGTAGTAGAAACACCCAACTCAGCAGTTGTTGTTTGCAAAGTTGTTAGCTTCTTTTCAGCTTCCGCTGCGCGTTTTTCTGCTTCTAGTCTTTTCGCCTCAGCTTCCTGTAGTTTTCTCATCAAGTCAACCACAGGCACTGGTTCGGATTCTAGTTCAAGAACTTCTTCCCCAAATTCCACACCTGTGACTTCTACTGCTTCGCCAGCTTTTTCGCGTTCCTTTATTCTTACAAAAGCCGTCTTCAAGAATTGGCGCATTATAGCTGCTGAATCAAAGCGGTTTTCGCGCCTTATTTCCATGGCTTTCGCTATGGCTTCGGAAATTTCGTGTGGTATTTTCGAATTATGCTGATGAACCGGAACCAGCGGGTCTGGCTTGTCTTCAAGCATTTCAATAGACCTTTCCAAAGGATCGATCGGGAGTCTGGCGGTTAGAAGGTAGTAAAGCGTCGCGCCGAGTGAATAAATATCGCTTTTGGCATCAGCTGGTTGCTTGAGAATATCGGCCGATTTGTCATCATAAACACTCAGCAAAACTTTTTGCGAAGCCGAATCAAGTTGTTCAAAAATCACCTCAAAAGGTAAGAAATGTAGATTCTGGTTGGTTATTGTAGTTCCGACTTTTGCTTTAGGACATATTCCGATTTCTGAAATGTCTAATTTTACCTTGCCGTTTATAGCCAGCCTTATATTCTGTGGTCTTATGTTCAGGTGAACAATCGGCGGAAGATGCGAATGCAGGTAAATCAAAGCGTCTAACAGCTCGTTAGCCCAGTTTGCAACATCTGCTAGAGGGAATGGTCTCTTGTTTCTCTCTATGAGTTGAGCAAGACTATCTCCATCAACAGTTTCCATTACCAAATAGGTCTTGCCGCCTTCCTGAAAAACATCATAGACTTTTTGAAGAGCTTCATGCTTCAGATTGAGAAGTTTTGCTGGTTCAATTCCTAGTTCGGTGATTTCTTTCAAGATCACCTCCCGATCTTCCATCTGGTCGGTTGCTTTGTAAATTTCAAGCTCTTGAGAACCTGGGTTCGCCTCAAGCGGCTGGATTATCCTGTAGCGGTTTTGTTGTAATACTGTATCAACGCTTAACATAACTTTTCGGTTTCCTTTTCTCAAAATTTCGAGCTTCTTAGAATTTGCCTTAGTAATTATAAGAAAATTTTTTTCAAAAGAAAAGATTTTTTTTAGATTTTTGTCAAGATTATTAAAAATTTTCTGAATTGCTTACAAGGGTTTTTGTCCAAATGAAGCTCAGCGTTCCATTTCTTCCTTTGGTTTTATCAAGAATTCTAGCTTACCGGAATTCTCAGAGATTTGTTTCCAACTTGAAATTTTCAGCTCTATTTTTGCAAGTGCTGCTGTGGGCATTGATTCATTTTCACCTGTGAGGATTTTTAGCAATTCCTCCATGCCTGGATTATGTCCTACCAATAGCACCGACAAATACTTGTCTTCAACCTTTGATAGGATCGAAAGCAGTTTCAAAGGACTTGCTTCGTAAATTTCTTCGTTAAACGTTATATTGGCTTTCAACTGACCGGATTCTTTGACTAATTCAGCGGTATGAGCAGCGCGTTTTGCAGGCGAGCTTAAAATAATGTCTGGTTGGATTTTTCTTTCTTTCATCAACTTTCCTACAAAAGGAGCTGTTTTCAAACCACGCTTATTCAAAGGGCGATCGAAATCCGGTAAATTCGGATCGTCCCAACTTGATTTTGCATGACGTAGCAGAAAAAGCGTTTTCATCTTTGAAATCCTTTACGAAAGCTTGTAGAAATTTCTTTTGAGTTTTTGGTTTATCATAGCGAAAATGAAAAATCAAACGATAGCTGCGATTGATATTGGTTCAAACTCGATAAAACTTTCTGTAGTTGAAGCTTCTGCGAGCGACTCTTTCGTTGTGGTTCTTCAAGAGCGCGAGAGGATTCGCTTAGGCGAGATGTTGAATCCTGAAAAGATACTACCACCAGAAGCTGTGCAGAAGTCTGCTGAAGCAATAACTAGATTCCGACTGATTGCCAAAAGTAGAAATGCATCGAAAATCCTTGCCGTAGCTACAGCTTCGGTGCGTGAAGCTGTCAATGGAAATGAGTTTGTTCAAGAAATAGAAGAAAGAACGGGCGTTAAGGTTGAGATTTTATCGGCTGTAGAGGAAGCAAGATTGATAGGCTTAGCTGCTGCTAGTTTTCATAACAGCAAAGATAAATCTCTTTTGAACATAGACATCGGCGGTGGTTCTACAGAACTATCTTTGATGAAAGGTGATTCACCTGAAGTGCTACTTTCGCTTAGACTAGGCGCGGTTAGCTTGAAAAACAAATTTCTTTTTTCCGATCCTCCTAAGGAGAAAGAACTCAAGCAAATGCGTAATGAAATCAGATTTGCCCTTGCTCGTCCTGTAAGAGAGATAGCAGGAAAAATTTGGGATATTGTCAGCGGAACCTCAGGAACGATCTTGAACCTTGCTTCTCTTATCGATGCAAACAGAAAACTACTTACTCTGAAAAAACTGGTTTCGATAAACGAAAAACTTTGCAAGATGACCAATGCCGAAAGAGCGAGGTTACCGAGCATTAGTCCTTCCAGAGCAGAAATCATAGTTTCAGGTGGCTACATTCTGGAGGAAATAATGAAAGCATTGAAAATAGACAGTCTCTACACCAGTGGATATGCCTTGCGTGAAGGTGTGATAATTGATTATCTCAAAAAGATCGAAGCCGAGCAGATGCCTTTTGTTCCGAGTGTCGAAGACTCGCGCCTGAAAAGCATTTTTGCGATAGGAAGGCGCTATGGCTACGAAGAAAAGCATGCTCTTCAAGTTACATTCCTTGCTGAAAAAATCTTCGATGGAGTTGCTCCTTTTTACAAATTGAAACGCTCAGACCGAATTCTTCTTTCTGCTGCTGCTTTGCTTCACAACATAGGATATTACATTTCTCACGAATCACATCATAAACACACGCTTTATCTGATAAAACACTCTGAAATCATTGGCTTTTCAGAGAGCGAAAAGCTGGTCATAGCTAACATTGCGCGTTATCATCGTGGCAAAACACCTCAAGAAAAACATCCGGATTTTTCCGTTTTAGGAGAACGAGAAAAAGAACTGGTTTGGAAATTGGGTGGGATTTTACGTTTAGCCAACGCCCTTGACAGAAGTTATGAAAGTCGCATCAAAGACCTCAAAGTGGTTTGTGAGAAGCGCAAGATAACCATACTGCTTATTTCAGATGAAAACTGCGAAATGGAATTGGAAGCAGTCAACGTCCGAAAGGATATGTTTGAAAAGGCTTTCGGATGCAAGCTAACGGTTTCGCTAGAAAAGTTCCAAAAAGCTATTCGATTATGAAAGTTTTGCAAATACTCGATAGTTTAGGACGCGGTGGTGCAGAGACGCAAGTTCTTGAGATTTGCAATAATGCAAAAGACTTCGGAATAGATATTCTTTTCGTGACTTTCGGAAGGAAGAGTAACGATTTAGAGAAAGATTTTCTTTCCTCAAACGTGCCTTTCATAAAGCTGGAGCGACGTTTGCCGTTTGATCCGGCTTTAGTCTTAGGATTAAGAAAAATAATAAAACAAAACCGAATAAGAATTGTTCATTCATATCAACCTGTTGAAGCTTTACACGCATACGCCGCTTGTTTCGGTCTGAATATCAAAAAAGTATTAAGCTTTCAAGGGTTTATTCAAGATAAAAAGAACTGGAAAACTGCTCAATTTCTCGTTCCGAGAATGGATGCGAACATAATCGTCAGTTACGGACTCAAAAAATGGCTTTCCCGAAGAATCAATTTTGGCAGGAGTTTTGTTCAAATTATTCATAACGGAGTTGACAAAAAGAGGCTTGTAGCAAAAGGCAGAACACTACGAGATCAACTTGCACTGCATAATGGAGAATTGCTTTTTGGCATGATCGGGAATTTTTATCGAGCCCCATGCAAAGATCAGATGACCATTTGCAGGAGTCTACCGAAGGTTTTTAAGGAAGTTCCTCATTCAAGATGCATCTTTGTCGGTAAGGTTGAAGAAGGAGCAGAAGCAAAATTCCGTGCTTGCGTTGAGTTTTGTCAAGAGAATCATATCGCCGATAAGGTTTATTTTTTGAATGCACGCACGGATATACCGGAAATTTTGGCTTCGCTTGATGTTTTCGTCTTCTCATCACTACATGAAGGGTTACCTCTAGCAGTTTGCGAGGCGATGCTGGCAGGCGTTCCAGCCGTTTTGTCTGACATTGAGCCACTTTTAGAAATTTCCCAAAACGGTAAGTATGCAGAAGTTTTTCAAACGCAAAATGAAAAAGATCTTGCTGAAAAATTGATAAAGCTTTTAAGCGATGAAAAGTATCGAAAAAGCTTAGCTCAAGCGGCACAAAAATTTGCTGAGGAGAATTTCAGCATAGAAGCACATCTGAAAAATTTGAAAAACTTATACTCTTCACTTCTAGCCGAAGAAATTTAGATCTGAGAGCGTAAATTCTGGTAGGTTAAGATCAGCTTGGATTTGAAATCTGGAATTTTATCTTCTCAGGGTTAATTCCCAAAGCTTTCATTCTGCGGTAAAGATGACTACGGTCAACTCCCATCAAATCGGCCGCTTTTGAGATATTCCCGCCAGCTTCTACTATTTTTTGTTCGATAAATTTTCGCTGGAACTCGTCCATAGCCTCTCTGAAAGATGGAAAACGCAATGCAGAAGAGGGTAAATTGTCAGTTTCAAAATCCGGTAAGTCATCTGCCGTTATTTTTTGCTTTGTTTTCATTATGACTATTCGCTCAACCGTATTTTTCAACTCTCTAACATTTCCGGGCCAACTGTATTCTTGCATTGCTTCGATAGCGCTTTCGGTGAACTCTTTCGGCTTTTTTCCGTATGCCAGCGAAAATTTCTGGTTGAAATGCTCGACAAGAATTGGTATGTCTTCGCGTCTTTCGCGAAGCGGTGGAATTTGAAACGGAATTACATTCAAACGATAGAACAAATCATGCCTGAAATTTCCTGATTCCATTAATTCATCGAGATTTTTGTTTGTTGCTGAAATGATGCGAACATCAACCTTTACAATTGTGTTGCTTCCCAAAGGCTCGAAACGAGATTCTTCCAAAACTCTGAGAACTTTTGCCTGAACGCGTGGCGACATATCTCCGATTTCATCAAAAAAAAGCGTTCCACCGTCAGCAAGCTCGAATTTTCCTTTTTTTGTCTGAGCCGCGCCTGAAAAGGCACCTTTCACATATCCGAAAAGCTCAGACTCAACTAACTCCTCTGGGATCGCTGCCGAATTAACTTCAATAAAAGCCCTGTTCTTTCGTCTGGATTGATTGTGTATGGCTCTAGCAACTAATTCTTTTCCTGTTCCTGATTCGCCTTGAATCAAAACTCTCCCTTCGGTCGGAGCAACAATTGCTATTTGCTTTCTCAAGGCGCGCATTGCTACCGAATTACCTATCATGACATATTCCTGATTCAAAGCTTCCGCTAGTTCGGCATTTCTCAATTCCAGTTCACGCGTGCGGATGGCATTGCGGATGGTTAAAACTGTTTTTTCTATTGAAAGTGGTTTCTCAATGAAATCGAAAGCGCCTAACTTAGTTGCCGTGACAGCGGTTTCTATTGTGCCATGACCTGAGATCATAACAACTGCCGCATCGTTACCTTGAGTGCGGAGCAGTTCTAACGTTTCCAACCCGTCTATTCCCGGTAGCCAGACGTCGAGCAATATGCACGCAAAATTCGTTTTTTCGGCTATTTCAAGGCATTCTTCACCCGAAGCAGCCGTTTCGACTTCATAACCTTCGTCCTCAAGGATTGCACGCAAGGAATTCCTAATTCCCACTTCGTCGTCAACTATCAAAATCTTCTGCATCGTTTCAAGCTGGTATTTCAATTATAAATCTTGTTCCTTTGGGAAGATTCTTTGCAACGCTTATCTTTCCGCCGTGTTCTGAGACGATTCTGTGAACTATTGTAAGTCCCAAGCCTGTCCCACGTCCTTTCGTTGAGAAATAAGGCTGAAAAAGTTTCGGAAAATCCTTCGGTGATATGCCTTTAGCATTGTCGGCAACTTCGACCAAAATTTTGCTCTCTTTTCCATCATACGCAGTTGAAATGGTTATGGTTTTTTCGTTGTCTTCTCCATCAAAAGCCTCGATAGCATTTTCTATCAAATTGACCAAAGCTTGTTTCATTTGCTCTCTGTCAATCATGCAATTAGGTAATTGATCATCAAGAGAAGTTTTTATTTCGATATTGTCTGAACGGTCTTTGTAAAGCGAGATAACTCTTTTGACAACGTCGTTTAAGTTGCCGTTTTCGAGTTTCGTGTCGGGAAGTTTTGCAAATTTTGAAAATTCGTCAACCATAGATTTTAAGCTTCTAACTTCGCTTAAAATCGTTTCGATGCTTTCCTCAATGATTTTCTTGAGGTGATTTTGCGACTCGGGGTTTTCTAGCAGAAATTTTCGCATTATTCTCTCGGCCGAAAGCTGAATAGGGGTGAGTGGATTTTTTATTTCATGAGCCATTCGGCGTGCAACTTCCGACCATGCTGCCGCTCTTTGAGCTGCAATAAGCTCGGTAAGGTCTTCTATTACTAAAACAATACCACCATCTGGAAGAACTGTAGCGGTTAAGGCGATTGGATAAGCGTTTTTTTCACCTATTTCGCTTGAGTTTATTTGTCCGTTCAAATTTTCACAAGAAATCGTAGTTTGCTCGAAAGCCTTGCCCGCACGTTTTGCACGTTTTATAACTTTCTCGAAGACTTTGAAATTATCGGCGCTTACAAGCTCAGAAAGTTTTAATCCGCAAAAATCGGCCGAGTCTAATTTCAAGATTTGTCTAGCAGCCTTGTTTATCGTAGCAAGACGGCCTTCGGAATCCAAAGAAATCACACCTGTTGATAGCGATTCCAAAATAGTTTCGATATATTTCTGTCTTTTTTGAAGTTCCTCTGCGTTCGCTTGAAGTTCTGAAGCCATTCGATTAAAGGATTCGACTAGTATGGCAAGTTCATCTTCAGCCATCACATTGACTCGATGAGCAAGATTCCCTTGAGCTATCTCGCCAGCTCCTTCTGCCAAAGCTTTGATCGGCACCGTAAACCCACGCGCAACATAAAACGCCACCCAACTCGAAGCAAAGATCAACAAAAACGTCAGAAGCCCTAGCGTAGAAAGTCCTATCTGTCTAACCGTGATTTGCTGAGCCTTAAGCCTATCAAATTCTTTAAGCGCTTTTTCGGCTATTTGGCTCAGATTCTTGCCCAAATAAACGTTTGGCACAATCAAAAGTTTTCTACCGTCGGCAAAACTTTCTACTATAACCAAACGCCCGTCTGCAGTTTGGGAAACGGACTTCTGTGGAAATCGGCTTACTTCCGTAATTGCTAGATCAGTATCATCTTTTCCTTCCCTGGAATAGCTTTGAGCCAAAATGCGGTTGTCTTTAGATAGACAGACGATTTTTGCTAAGTTCGTCTTTTGAGCAATTTCGGTTAAAGTTTCATCGGTTATTTTTGTATTTTCGAGAGCATGAATAAGAATTCTAGCTTTCTCCGTAAGACTTGAAGTTTGCACTTGAAATGCTTCATGCTGGACTTCATGCGCACTACGAACAACATTTTCTGGGATGTTCGTAAACCAACGTTCAATGGCTCTGTTCATGAAAAGGTAGGAAAAAAGCGCCATTGCTATTATCGGCAAAAGGCTGACGGCGAAAAAATAAAAGAGAAGGCGTGTTTTTATTTTCGAGCCTAATTGCAAAGCTTTTCGCTCATGCAAAAGCTTTAACAGATTGCGAATAAAAATAAAAGCAAAAATTACGAAAGCGATGAAATTCAGTGATGAAAGAGCGTAAAGAATCAATGTGTCAGTAGCAGTTTCGACTGTGATTTCTTTCCATAAGTTTGAGGCTTGAAGTAATATAAGCGTGACAAGCAGAAAAATAGAAATACTGCCAAAGATCAACAATATCATCAGATGTTTTCTGCTTTTTGCTTTTTGCTCTTGCACAAACGAAGTTTAGCATAATTTTTGAGATTATCTCTAATCTTCCGGGAAGCTACATTTAGATTGTTTTGAGTTGGATTTTTTCTTCTTTGAAGTTGTTTTTGTTAAACTCAACGAAAGAATTTTTGTTGAGGTTTATTCCTGTTGCAAAATGTAAAGCAAAGATAAGAAACTCAAGGTTTTGAGAGTAAAAGTTTATTTTTCAAGGCTGAAGTCATCAAACCAGACTTTACCTGAAATCGGGCATATCTGTTCAAAGCAGGAAGCGCGTGTCAAGCGAACGATTATAGCTTCTGTTGTCGGAGGAGTTGTGAAAGTAGTTTCTAAAGGCATCCAATCGGCTTCCGATTCTATAGGTTTGGTTTCTGCTAAAATTTTCCCATCAGCGGCATCAACAACTTGCCAAACCAACGTCCTTTGCGCTTTCAAATTGCTTCGGAAAAATAGTTTGAGCTTATAAGTTTGATTGGGAAAAACAACAATCATTTGTTGAATGTAACGAAGATTTTTGTCTGTAGAAGAGTTGAAAATCAAGAATAAACTCTGCTCACCGCTTCGCTTGTGCTCCTTGTTTATACCTATTCGAGGTTCTGTGCCTTCAGAGATTCGCCAGTTGAAGTAGTCCGAGTTTGAGACATCTATTTCGTCTTCAAAACCGGGATTTTGGAATTTTTCGACTTCAAACTTGCTGTTGCTTATCTGATTTTTCAAGTGCAAAGCATAATGGAATTTCTTTTCGGAGAGAAAAAGATTAAAAAGTTGCTCGGCTAAATTTTTATATTTCTTCACACTTTCTTCTGAAAGCGATTGCCAAAGTCTGAAGGCTTCATCAAATCTTTTGTCTCTTGCGAGAACCACGGAAAGAGCAGATTTTACGGCTTCGGAATCGCCGATTCGATTCATGATTTTGTTTTGATCACCACGTAAAACCAGCCAAAGTGTTGCAACTGCAGGCACGGCAAGCGATTCGTCCTTTTCAACAGCGATACGGATTTCGCTCAAAGCTTCATCTTCTCGACCTTGCCTTAGAAGATTGTTTCCTAGTAGCCAGTGGACTTGCGCATAATTAGGTGCAAGCTCCAGTGCTTTTCTAAATGCAGGTTCTGCTAGTTCAGAGCTTTCGTATTTTTCTTTGGCAAATCCTAATGCAAGCCAGAAGCGATAATCATGCGGTGAAAGCGCAACTGCCTTTTCGTATTCCTGCAAAGACCTATTGATGTCTTCTGTCGTGAAGGAACTTTCAAGCAAATATGCTAAAGCATAGTGAGTGTTGGGATCGCTCGGTGCAAGGGAAACTAAGACTTCTGCTACTTCTTTTTGACGAACATTTGCCGTCGCCGCACTGGCTAGATACCATCTGATGACGAAAATCAATGAGATCAAAAGAAAAACAGTCAAAGAAAGTGAACCGACGTTTGCTACCGTAGGGTTTAAGCGAATGGATTTTATTGCCATCTTACTCAAATCCGATCGTTTCGATTTTCAATTCTGCCTTTTTCAAAACTATGCCCGTTTCTCTGCAAAAATCCTTTACTTTATGTAAGTTTTCCGGTTTTAGTTGCTTACAACTGATTATAATCTCTTGGACTCCGCTTTCCTCACAAACCTGCGAGAGAGCACCATTGCTTCCAAAAATTTTCAATCCGTTTATTGTTTTTCCTTGTTTCATCGGATCATCATCGATGAATCCGACAGGTAAATAGTTTAATTTCGGATTATTGTAAATCTCACGCAAGAGCATTTCTCCGCCGTCGCCTGCGCCGTATATCAGAACCTTGCGACAGTTAGGTTTTGGTTGATATGGAAGCATCCGCCGAAGCAATCTGAATGTTAGCCTACTTGCCGTTAGAGCGACAAAGAGAAAAAGTGCATCAAGCACAATAACGGTGCGTGGGATTTCCTCAAATCTGAAGAAAAATAGAGTCAAAATACATAAAACAGAACCCGCAACGACTGCTTTCGCAAATGTAATGGAATCGCCGAGCGTCGTGTATCGCCAGATGCCGCGATAAACACCAAAGAGTAAGAATGCGAGTAGTTTCAAGACGATCATTATGGGCAATGTCATCAAGAAAGATTCCCATCTGTTTTCGTCGTTTTCTATCGAGCCAAAAATGAGCGTATTTGCCAGATAATAAGAAAGCGAAATCAGAAAAATATCAAGAAAAATCTCGAAAATCCTTCTTTTGTAAGAAATATCAACGAGAAAGGTAAAGATAGCATTTTGTTGTTGAGCTTCCTTTTGTTCTTCATAAACTTTGACTTTAGCAAGGTGAATACCGATCATTATCAAAAGAACGGAGAAAGTAGCTATTAGCCCAAGACTCTGAATGAATTCAAGATTGCGCACAATGATTGCGAGAATTCCTGCTGTAGTGGCAAACCCATAAAGCAGGAAAACCGCTTTTCGTTCTGAAAGCCCCAAAGCTACGAGCCTGTGGGAAGTGTGATCGCGCCCGCCTTGAGAAATTTTTTTACCACTTAATTTTCTCAAGATAGTTACAAAGATCGTGTCGAAGATGGGAACGAGCAATGTCAAAACAGGAACGGCAAGAACTGAAGCAATGCTGCGCGATCTGCCCGCTGTTTGACTTAGCAAGATTGATGTTGAGATGAAAAAACCTATGAACATCGAGCCCGAATCGCCCATGAAGATGGAAGCAGGATTGAAGTTGAAAACCAAAAAACCCAACAAGGCACCGATAAAACCTGAAATTATGAGTGCATCACTGTATCCGCCTGTTTCGTAAAGGCTTATCACTATTACAACAGCGGCTATCGTGGCTATGCCTGCAGCTAGTCCGTCCATGTTGTCCAGAAGGTTGATCGCATTTGTAATGCCAATTATCCAAAACAAAGTAATGGCGGAGTTTATTAGAGTTGATTCAGTCCAGTTCAAAAAGAGTCCGTTACCGATGATGAATAAAGCGCCAAAGATTTGTCCTAAAAGTTTTTGATACGGTTTTATGTTAAAAATATCGTCAATCAATCCCACAAGAAATAAAAAAGAGCTTCCAACAAGGATTACGGTTATTTCTCTACTCCACTGGACGAAGAAAAAATAAAAAAGCCAGACCGTAATAAAGATCGGAACACCGCCATACATTGCTGTAGGTTTCTTGTGCCATCGATCAACTCGCGGTTTAGCTACAAGTCCGTATTTTCTTGCTAAATTCCGTGTCAGAAAAGTTAAGGTCAACGACAAAGAAAATGCCGTCAGAACAGAAAAGAGTATATCTTTCATACCTTCAAAATCGTCCATTTATTTTGGGTTCTTATCTTGGTATCTTCCATCAATGCGCTCGTCATGTTTGCTAAAAATATAACAGATTTGAGTTTCAGAGACAACAAAATTTCTTTGATTAGGAAAGCCAAGTTTCCTTGATCAGAAAGCCGAGCTTCTCTGAGCAGAAAATAAGGTAGAACATAAAAACAAGGGAGAGCAAGGATTTTCAAAGAATAGATAAATTTTTATCATTTACCGCTTACAGCTTCGCTTTTAGTGGTAAGTGAAAATTGTTTGGATTGTTCAAACATTTCTTTCAATGAAAGTCCGCGCTTGATAATCAATAAAACCCCTATCATTGCCCAAAAAAGTATTCTTCCCTTTCTGATGATTGCTACCGTAATGCCAAGACCTGCACCTAGAGATAGTGTTTCCGTAACAAATTGCGCTCCGGCTTCGTCAATGCCGACTAAAAAAGGAACGAGTTTGAAAACAATTGTGATTAAACGGCTAACGGATTCAAGAAGGAACGCTACGTAAAATTTAGCTCCTTCACTACTTAGGCGAGACAATATGAAAAAAACTTCCAGAACTCCGAGTAAGTGAAAGGTAATTTGTAGCAATAAAATAGGCAACAAAAAGCGCGGATAGCAGCGATAGTAGCCGTATATGAGATTTTCAAAAAGTCTTGCATGTAGTCTTCCGTTTTCAAGGTATTTTTTCAAGATACCTTTTCTGTAAAGCCATTCGCAAGTACCGCTCAAAAAGCGCCATTGACGAAGCACCATCAAAACCAAAAAAATCATTATTCCGATGGTGACGAAAATTAGAAGGTCTAAAGTCCAAACCCAATTTTCGCTAAGCTGAAAACTTTTCAAGAAAACAATCGATCCGCAGACAACAAAAAGCGCTGTGGCGAAAGAGTAGAAAAGATTTTCTGTTGCAACACTCGACAAGCCTATAATCAAAGGCACTCTATGGCGAACGGCAATTGCTTTGGAAGTTCCGCTAACTAAAATTCCGAGTGGAATCATGCTACTCATCGCCTCACCGATGATTACAGCTGGAATCGTATCTCTAAGATTGAGTTTGTAAGGCTCAAAAACCGAGAGTTTCCATGCCAGAGAGCGAACAAAAATGCGCAGAAAATATATGGAAATGATCACCAGGAAACCTTCTATGCCGACTTTTGAGATTCCTTCTAGAATTTCGTAAATTCCAACAGACCAAACGAAATATCCGAAAAGTAGAATGCCGAAAAGAGTGAGTGATAAGCCTAAAAATCGAAGTCGAGTCAGTTTTCTATTATCTCTTTCTGTTTTGGTGCTACTTCTTTCTTTGAACTTTGAAGACATTACTCTATGATTGTTAATAAATTCATTTTACAAAAAGGAAGGAAAAACCTGATATGAAGGCAACAGCTTTGGAAAGAGAAATTTTACATCCTGCTTTGACGACATTGAGCGAAGAAGAAGAGCTTTTTAGAAGGTCGGTCAGGGAATTTGCTGAAGGCGAAGTGCGTCCGCGCGTTGAAAAAATGGAAAGAGAAGGTAAGCTAGACCCGGAAATCATAAAGCAATGTTTTGAACTTGGTTTAATGTCAATTGAAGCTCCTGAAGAATACGGCGGCGCAGGTTCAAGTTTTTTCAATGCGATTTTAGCCGTCGAAGAGCTTGCACGTGTTGATGCTTCAACCAGCGTGTTTGTCGATGTTCATAACACACTTGTAATGAACGCAATGCTTCGTTGGGCAAACGAAGAACAGAAGAAAAAATATATTCCGCAGTTAGTTAAAGAAAAAGTTGGTGCTTATGCACTTTCGGAAGCAAGCAGTGGTTCAGACGCATTTGCTCTGAAAACAAGAGCCATTGACAAGGGTGATTACTATGAAATAACGGGGCGAAAACTTTGGATTACAAACGGCAATGAAGCTGAAATCTTCATTCTTTTTGCGACCGTCAACCCAGAAGCTGGTTACAAAGGAATCACAGCTTTTATCATCGAGAAAGGATTTGAAGGATTTTCCATCGGTAAAAAGGAAGACAAACTTGGAATCCGCGCCAGTTCTACTACAGAGTTGATTTTAGATTCATGCAAAGTGCCGAAGGAAAATGTTCTTGGTGAAGTTGGAAAGGGCTATAAAGTTTCTATAGAAACTTTGAATGAAGGTCGCATTGGAATTGGAGCACAGATGGTTGGTATTGCTCAAGGCGCATACGAAGCAGCTTTGAAATACACGGCTGAAAGAGAACAATTCGGGCAAACCATTAACAAATTCCAAGCCGTGCAATTTCAACTAGCGGAAATGGCACTTGAGATAGAAGCTGCAAGGCTTTTGGTTTATAACGCTGCTAGGTTGAAAGATTCAGGAAAGACTTTCGTTAAAGAAGCGGCTATGGCGAAACTTTATGCTTCACGAGTTGCTGAATACGTTTCATCGAAAGCAATTGAACTTTTCGGTGGCTACGGCTATGTGAAAGATTATCCGGTTGAAAAATACTGGCGTGACTCGAAAATCGGCGCAATCTACGAAGGAACAAGCAACATGCAACTTCAAACAATAGCAAAGCTGATTATAGGTGGAAAATAATCAGCTAGAAACATGGGTAATAAAAACCAGATCAGCATTTTTCGATGCTTTCCATAATGTTTTTCGCATTTCTATTTCGGTTCTCGGTAGTTTCTTGAATCACTAAAGAATTTTTGAGATAGATTTCGGGTAGGATTCTGTTGCGAAAAAGTTCTTAGGAATTCATTAAGGTTTCTGATGTAGGAGATTACTATGAGAAAAGTGTTTTTTTCGATGTTATTGGCTTTATTGTTTATTTTGCAAGGATTCGCGCAGACAATGCCAGCAGGGCTTGACCCTCAGCTTTGGCAAAAGGCTTTGAAAATTCACAGAAAAGCAATAATAGTTGATGGTCACAACGACATAACAACTCCAATGCTTGACGAAGACTTGGATTTAAGCACAAGCACTGTAGGGAAATTCCATAAAGATGGCCTTCCGTTTCATACTGACTTAAATCGCCTGAAGGCTTCCGGAATTACAGGGGTTTTCTTTTCGATTTATGTTTCTGGTGAAACTTTGAAAACTGGCGGTTCAATGCGTAGAGCAGTGGAGTTGATAGATGCGACATATCGGGAGGTTGAAAAGCATTCCGATGTTTTAACGATGTGCTATACGTCAGAGGATATTCGCCGGGCTAAAAAGCAAGGAAAAATTTGTGCCTTGATGGGCATTGAAGGTGGATACGCAATAGAAAATTCGCTGCATGCTTTAAGAGTTTTTTACCGGCTTGGAGTTCGTTACATGACCTTAACGCACAATGTTACTCATGATTGGGCCGATGCGCATCGCGACGAACCAAGAAACAATGGGCTTTCAGAGTTCGGCAAAGAAGTTGTGCGTGAGATGAACCGCTTGGGAATGCTGATTGATATTTCCCATGTTTCCGATAAAGTAATGCATGACGTTTTGGATATTTCGACCGCTCCGATTATTGCTTCTCATTCGTCGGCTCGTGGCGTGGCTAATCACACTCGCAATGTTCCCGACGATGTTCTAAAACGTATCAAAGCAAATGGCGGAGTGGTGATGATAAATTTCTATCCTGTTTTTTTGGACGAAGACTACAACAAAGCTGTGAGTGAGAGGAACGCCAGACTAAAACCACAACTCGATGCTTTGCGGGAGAAATACAAGGATGATCCAGTCGCTTATCGACAAGCCGAGCGGAAACTTTTTGAAGAAAATCCTATAGAACTTCCTAGTTATACGCGCATAGTTGATCACATCGATCATATCAAAAAGGTTATAGGCATTGATTATGTCGGCATCGGTTCAGATTTCGATGGAGTTCCTTCACTACCGAAAGGCATGAATGGGGTCGAAGATTTAATTTTAGTCACATACGAGATGCTTCGTCGCGGTTACACTGAGCAAGAGATTCTTAAAGTGTTGGGCGGGAATTTCTTGCGAGCTTTTGCTCAAGCTGAGAGGGTAGCAAAAATAAATTCACGCAAAATCAGCGGAGAAGGGAGTTTGAAGCGGTTTACCAAGAAATAGTGTCTGGTAAAGATTAGTAGCTGCCGTGTTAAGTAATATCTTCAGGTTATGCGACCAGAAAATCGGCAATTAACGGAAAAAGCAAGAGGGTTTGCTAATAGTAAGAATTTGTTTGCAGAAGAAGCAGGCGATTTGGTAAAACGAAAGCAGGTAAAAGGATGTTGAATAACCAAAAAATTGTTGTAGTGTTGCCTGCTTACAATGCCGAGAAAACACTGGAAAAAACCGTTGCGGAGATTCCTCGCGACATCATTGATGAAATTCTACTTGTTGATGACGGCAGTTTTGATGGAACGGTAAGTTTAGCCAAAAGACTGAATTTGACGGTTTTCAAGCATGAACAAAATTTTGGATATGGACGCAATCAGAAAACCTGTTACCGTGAAGCGCTAAAACGCAATGCCGACATAGTCGTTATGCTTCATCCGGACTATCAGTATTCCCCGAAGCTAGTAGTTTCAATAGCAAGCATGATTGCTTATGGTGAATATGATGTAGTTCTCGGCTCAAGAATCTTGGGAAACACAGCTCTCAAAGGTGGAATGCCTCTTTACAAATATGTAGCCAACCGTTTTCTAACTTTCATCCAAAACATTCTTGTTGGACAGAAACTATCGGAATATCACACAGGCTTTCGGGCTTTTCGTAGAGAAGTTTTGGAAAAATTGCCGTTGGAAGAAAATTCAGATGATTTTGTATTCGATAACGAAATCATCTGTCAAGCAATTTTCTTTGGATACAGAATCGGTGAAATAAGCTGTCCAACCAGATATTTTCCTGAAGCATCCTCGATAAATTTTCGCCGAAGCATCAAATACGGCTTTGGTGTTCTGGCAACTTCGATAAAATTTCGGCTTCATAAAATGGGCATTTTGAAGTCAAGGATCTTCAAGAAGCGAGGACAAAGGCTTTTTCCTGATTACTACAGACAAGTAGAGGAAGCGAGAGTCAAAGGTGAAGGGGTTATTCAAAGAAAATAAAGAAATACTTGTTTTTTTATTTCTTGTTTTGGTTTGTGTAAGCATTTACGCTCAAACTGTCAAGTTCGATTTCATAAACACCGACGACATTTACTACGTTTATGAGAATCCGATGGTTTTGGGGGGAGTCAACTGGGACTCGGTTTATTGGGCATTTACGGCTTTTCACTCGGCAAATTGGCATCCGCTTACGTGGATTTCCCATCAAATTGATGTTTCGCTTTTCGGTCTCAATCCCGGTGCACATCATGCGACAAACGTTGTGTTTCATATCTTGAATAGCTTCCTCGCTTTTATCGTTTTTCAAAAAATGACAAATGACTTTTGGAAAAGCGCATTTGTTGCGTTGCTTTTCGCCTGTCATCCAACTCGTGTTGAATCGGTCGCATGGGTTTCGGAAAGAAAAGATGTGCTTTCGACGATGTTTTGGCTACTGACAATACTGGCTTATTTGAGCTATTGCGAATCGAGAAAAAACTCACCAAGGTTCGATAAAATCGTAGTTTTGAAGTATCTTGTCGTTATCTTCACTTTTTCTTTAGGTTTGATGTCAAAGCCGATGCTTGTCACTTTGCCTTTTGTTCTTCTTTTGTGCGATTACTGGCCGCTGGAAAGATTACAAAAGCCCAAAGATTTGCTCAAGCTGGTTTTGGAAAAACTACCGATGTTAGTTTTAACCGTAATCTCCAGCTATATCACTTTCATTGCACAAAAGGCAGGTGGAGCTGTTGAAGATTTAGAATCGCTACCGCTTGAAGTTCGTCTCATCAACTCCGTCATCTCTTATGCTTCATACGTGGTAATGATGTTTTATCCTGTAAACTTGGGACTTCAATATCCTTACAGAAGGGTGTTGAATATGGAAATTTTCAGTGTCTCACTGATTTTCTTACTTTTTATTTCTGCTTTTTGCCTGTGGCAATGGAAAAAACGCAAATATTTGATTGTAGGATGGCTATGGTTTTTAGGAACGTTAGTTCCTGTTATCGGCATAGTGCAAGTCGGTGCGCAGGCTATGGCGGATCGTTACACATACATTCCCTATTTCGGTTTATTTATAGCGTTGGTTTGGGGTATTGGAGAATTGGCCGAAAGATTAAATTTGCGAAAGGCGGTTGTCATTGTTGGTTTTCTAGCAACAATAATTTTGAGCATTCTTGCATACAGACAAACTTCATACTGGCGCGATAGCGAAACACTTTATCGCTATTCGCTTTCAGTCGTTGGTGAAAGTTTTTTACTAGCTTATAATCTTTGCCTCATATTGATGAGGCAAAACAGACTCGAAGAAGCCGAAGGATTTTGCCAAAAGGCTGTAGCTTGGAATAACGAATATCCGCATGCATACAATGCTCTTGGCATCATAAGCATGATAAGACAAGACTACGGCGCAGCGGTCAATTATTTCTACATGGCACTTAGTTTAACTCCATCGGATCCGCTCACACGTTTGAATTACGCTCGCGCCCTTGAAAGAGTGGAACGCAAGAATGAGGCAGAAAAGCAGATGCAGATAGTTGAAGAAATGTTAGATAAAAACGCAGACACATTGGACATGGTAGTTTTTCTGAAGGCTTGCAGGGAGATAGCCGAAGAGTACGCCAAAAGCAATCAGCCTGAGAGAGTCCTAAGAGTTTACGAGATAGCTTTGAAGCGATTTCCTGAAAATTTCGAAATTAAAGCAAACTATGCACTGGCGCTTTCCGAAAATAATCGGCATGAAGAGGCCAGAAAACAAATTGAGGAAATTATACAGAAAGTTTCCGATGATCCCAAATTTTTCAATGTTTATGGTGCGATTTTGGCCAAACAAAATCTGCGTGAAGAAGCTATAATGCAGTTTGAAAAAGCATTAGAGTTAGATCCAAACTACGAAGTGGCCAAGAAAAACATAGAGGAACTGAAAGGCAAAGAAAAATGAGAAGGCGCGATTTTTTGAAATTTTCTGTTTCTTCTATTTCTTTTGCTTTTTTCATCAAAAATATCAGTGGCGCAATGATGGAATCGCAAGATTTTGTTTTGGAAGAAGCTACGATAGTTGATTTGCAGCAAGCCATGACTTTAGGCAAGTTAACGGCTGTCGAATTAACCAAGGCTTACATTGAGCGAATAAATCAACTCGATCAAAGGTTAAGCTCGGTAGTTGAAATAAATCCAGATGCTCTGCAGATAGCCGAAAATCTCGACAAAGAAAGAAAAGCTGGGAAAGTGCGTTCTGTTTTGCACGGAATCCCGATTTTGCTCAAGGACAACATAGACACTGCAGACAAGATGAAAACGACTGCTGGTAGTTTGGCTTTGGTAGACGCTCCGGCACCTAAGCAAGATGCTTTTCTTGTTCAGAAATTAAGACAAGTCGGAGTTGTAATTTTGGGCAAAACAAATCTTTCAGAATGGGCAAATTTTCGGTCGGAGAATTCATCGAGCGGTTGGTCTGCTCGTGGTGGACAGACACGCAATCCATACATTCTTGATAGGAATCCTTGCGGTTCAAGCTCTGGTTCCGCTGTTAGTGTGTCGGCCAATCTCTGTGCGGCTTCAATCGGCACCGAGACAGATGGTTCGATTGTTTGTCCTTCTTCTGTCAATGGAATTGTTGGCTTGAAGCCAACAGTAGGGCTTGTCTCTAGAAGCGGAATCATACCAATTGCACACAGTCAAGACACAGCTGGACCGATGACTCGCACCGTTGCCGATGCTGCGATTTTGTTGAGTTTCATTGCGGGACATGACGAAAAGGACTCTGCAACATCGAAGGCTACAAAAGTTCAGGACTACACTAAGTTTCTTAAAAAGGAAGGCTTACATGGCAAGAAAATCGGGATTGCTAGACAATATTTTGGGCGCAATGAACAAGTAGATAAGCTTATGGAAGATCAGATCCGCATTCTTAAAGACAATGGTGCCGAAGTTGTTGATGTAACATTTCCAGGTTTCGGAAAATTCAGTGACGCCGAATTTGAGGTTTTACTTTACGAATTCAAAACCGACATAGAGAAATATCTTGCACAAAGAAATGCCAAGTACAAAACTTTGGCAGATTTGATAAAGTTCAATGAAGAAAATGCCGACAGAGAAATGAAGTATTTTGGTCAAGACATATTTTTGAAGTCGCAAACCAAAGGATCGCTAGAAGACAGGGCATATCGGTTGGCACTTCTGCAAAGCAAAGTAATGACGCAAGACAAAGGAATAGATGCTGTTGTAGAAAAGTTCAAAGTGGATGCGATTGTTGCTCCATCAAATGCCCCTGTGTGGATGATTGACTTGATAAACGGCGACAGTCCGACAAATTATGTTTCTAGTTCCTCGATACCGGCAGTTGCGGGTTATCCGAACATAACAGTTCCTGCTGGTTTCATAAAGGAATTGCCAATTGGAATTTCATTCTTCGGTCCGGCATTCAGCGAGCCTGTGTTGATTGAAATTGCCTATGCTTTTGAGCAAGCTACAAAAGCCCGACGCAAACCTAAGTTCCTGCCGAGTTATCTCTAATACCAATTTCTCCAGTATTTGACATGAAACTAAAGCCTTAAGAGGCTAAAACCACCATTTGCTTCGTCAGCCGAGAATCTTTGATCGATATTTGCCTTTAAAATGCTTAAAAGTCTCTGGGATGGTTGAGAGATTGGGGAAATGTGTTGATGAGGTATTTGCAGGTTTTTTGAGATTTTTTGTCAAAATCTTGCAGATGTATGTTAGGTAAGTCACTGCATGTTAGGTAAATCACTGTGTCAAGGTCAAACAGATTTGTTTGATCATTGAGCTGGAATAGAAGCAGCTGTTTACATCAAGCAACTTGGAATAAAAATTATCTGAAAGGAGAAATTGAAGACCAATGCATTCTTTCATCAAAATTGTCTTGCAGATTTGTTTTCTTTTAGCGGACTAAAAACGAATCGTCTAAGGATTGACTAATTAGCGTTTCTCCTCAATCCTACAATTTGCTGAAGAAATGCCACTAGCTACTATTCGCTATTCAAATGGAAACTTGCTGTTGTTGAGGATTTGCATCATTTCTTCATGAATTAGGCCATTGCTAGCAAGGATAGGAGATTTGTAAATGCTGAAAGGTGAACCATCGTAGTGAGTAACGCGTCCTCCAGCTTCCTTGATTAGCAAAAGTCCAGCAGCAACATCCCAAGGATTGAGACCTTCTTCCCAAAAACCGTCAAAGCGTCCGCAGGCAACATACGCCATGTCTATTGCGGCTGAGCCATCGCGCCGAACTCCCCTTGCTCTGAAAAGCAACTTGAGAAGATTTTCAAAGATTCCTTGCCTTTTTGCAAAATCATAGGGAAAGCCTGTTACTATCAAAGCATCGCTGAGTTTCTCCGTGCTTGAAACACTAATTCTTTTACCATTCAGTGTTGCACCGCAGCCTTTTTCAGCCGCAAAAATTTCGTTTCTTGTAGGATCATAGGTTACGCCAATGACGATTTCACCGTTGTATTCAAGCGCAATCGTAACGGCAAAACAAGGATAGCCATGTGCGAAGTTCGTTGTTCCATCAAGAGGATCAATAATCCATTTCCAAAGCTTGTCACCATCTGAAATAGTTGTTTCTCCAGATTCTTCCGCTAAAATCGTATGTTTCGGATAATGGCTCTTTATTCTTTCGATTATAAGCCTTTCAGAAGCTATATCAGCCTCTGTGACTAGGTTTATATCACCTTTTTTTGAAACATTCGATTTCCTTCCTACTTTATCGAGCAGAAGCTTCCCGGCTTGAACCGCCGTTTCTATAGCGAAATTCAATGTTGTCATAAGGTTTTTTCGGTGAATTTTTTTGCCAGTCTCAGAAATTCCTGTATTTGGCTATCCCAATAATCCCATGTATGACCGCCAGGCTTTTGCCTGTATTCGTGTTTAACTCTTTTTTCAACAACCAGTTTCATAAAATCTTGATTATCCTTGAACAAAAAATCTTCTGTTCCACAATCGAAATAAATGAACGGAAGTTTTTTAATTTGCTCGTCACTTAGACTGCGTAGGATTTGAAAAATATCGTTTTCTTTGCGAGATTCACTTTTTTCAGCGCCGAAGGCATCGTAAATTGTTTTTGTGATCCATTCAAGTGCCATGCCTTTTTCGATTGATGTTGCTGCAAGCGCACCGCTGAAGGAGCCGACCAAAACAAATTTTTCAGGATACTTCAAACCGAACTTTATTGCTCCATAACCGCCCATTGAAAGCCCTGCGATTATCCTATGATTGCGGTCTGCGATTGTGCGGAATTTTTTATCGACTTCTGGTATTAACTCCTCGATTATGTAGCTTTCGTAAAAACTATTCGGGTTGACTTTGCTATCGGAATACCAGCCGTTTTCACCTTCAACCGTTACGATCAAAAAGTCGTATTCGGTTGCATATTTTGTTAAGTTGGTTTTTTCGGTCCAGTTTTTGTAGTTACCTGAAAGACCGTGAAGAAGGTAAATCACAGAATAACGCTTCTGTGAAGATTGATAATTTGCGGGGAAAATTACACGATAAGGCATCTGTCGTCCCATCAGCTTGCTTTCGAGAAAAAAATCTTCCGTTTTTGCAACTTGAGCTTTCGAGACGACGATTGAGATTAAAATGCAACAGCAAAGCAAAAAAGCTTTTGGTTTCATAAGCTTTGGTTTCACAAATTTACAGATTGGGCGGTTGAGTGTTTTCAATGCTTTGCAGTCTTTGTCGAGCTTTTTTCGCTCTGCGAATCGTTTTGTATCGGAGATTTGATTCGGCCCAATCTTTCATTTTCTTCAGCAACGGATGCCATTCAAACTTTTCTAACGGCATTACTTCGCTTGAAGCATTATGGAGTTTCAGTGTTGCCACTGCGATGAGGAAAATCGAAAGATTGAAAATAACGCCAACTGAGATAACAAGCCAACCAGGGGCAAGACCGACCGATGCTCTTTCCAAAAATACTTCAAGGGGATTCACTCTTGGATCACTCGATGCGATCGGATAAGGATGCAAATAAACCTTCAAAGTCCAGCTTAAAGCTAGCAAAATGAAAATCCAAATGTAGTTTCTGCGAAGTCTACGCCCGATTGCTTCCCATTCGCTTATGGTAAAGTGAGGTGAAAGCAAATCGGCAGAAAGATGCTCTGCCCATTCTCTGTCGGGTGGGATCGCTTGACTGGAAAGCATCGGAGCAAAATATCCGGTTTCCAAAATACGCACACGATTAGCCCAAACTTCGTAATAGCGATAACGGCGGGCTTCCATGAACATAAAAATAGCTACTAGAATCGTATTTATCGGGATGACAAAATGCGGATTGTCAGGCGAACTAAAAACGAACGAAAGAGTTGCTCCTGTTGTGATAACTGCCCAATTCGTCGTTGTGTCAAGGCGAGATCTCCAAACGTTTGAGCGTTGTATTTCTCCACGATAAAAATGCACCATCGCAGTATTGAACTCCGATGGCGAAAGTTTTTGAGCTATTGTTGTCGGTTGAAGTCTAGGTATGTTGCTTCGGAGACGAGTTTCTTCGGATAAGGATTGAAAAGAAGCGGCTTTGCTTATATGAATCTCTTCGTCTATTTCACTTGTGAGCCGGACATTTTCTTTCATAACCTAGTCAAGAATCATCCACTCTTTCTTAATTTTATCACTTCAGCTAAGCCGTTCAAAGAACGAAAATTAACGACCTTAGCCGTTATGGCAAGATGAAATCGAAGGTCTTAAGGTTGTTTTTTCTTTTGTGAGCTTGAGGATTTTCAGCAATAATAGAGCTTTGATTGTGTAGAAATTTAGGCAATCAAGTAAAGTCTTCAGGAATCGAAATGATAAAATTTTCGTATGGAAAGGCTGGAAGATAGCAAAAAATCATTTGCAGATTTAGCGAAGCAATTAAGCCGTTTGCCTTCGGAGCATAAACAAGTTGCGTGGGACATTGGATTATCTCTAGCAAGTGTCTCTTTGAAAGTTAGTAAAGAATTTATAGAGGTTGTTCCGGAAGCGGCTGGGGTTTTCTCGCCTGAAGACCTGAAACTTTGGGCAGAAATCGGGAGGCGTTTGGCTATTTCTAACCCTAATGCCAGCGTGAGATTTTTCGCTCAAGGCATACAAGATTTCGCCGTTATTCCTGAAGATAGCCGTAGCCTTGCCTTTCAAATTTGTCTTCGTCAGATGATTCTTTCAAGCAACATAGCTTTGGAAACTTATCAAGAAATACCGAAGTTGAGAGAAAAACTTCAAGATGACGAATTTTTCAAGCAGATATTGAAAATTGCTTCCGAAGTAGCACAAAGAAGCGCAAAACATAGTTCTGATCTTTTGAAAAACACGCCGAGACTGGCTGAAGTGTTGAGAGGTTTCGACGACGATAGAAAATTTGTTTCAGACGCCGTAATTTCGCTTGCTTCTGCTTTTGTGACCAGAACTGGTGGGATGACGGCTGAACTTTGGAGTGTGTTGCCAGACAATCTTGAAAAGCTTTCAGCTGAGAAAGCTATTAAGCTAACCAAAAAGGCTGTTGAATTTCTTGAATACGGTGGCAACGTTACGTTGCATTTTCTTTCAGCAGGAAGTGAAGTTTCACAACGCAATTTCGAGGTTTTTGAAGATTGGTGCAATTTAGTTCACAAACAAGCCAAACACGGAAACGCTTTGTTGATAGCTTTTTTACGTTCCTCGCCGAGCTTTTTTGCTCAAATGTCAACTTTGAGTAGAAGGAAAAGTAGCTCAGAGTTACTCAAGAAAGTTTTGCATTTAATTGAAAGGGTTGCCGAGGCCGATGCTGAAAGCGCATTGGCGGTGCTTCGCTCAAGCCCTAAGGCTTTGAGACAAGTTTCTATAGCGCAGTTTGAAGATTGGATTTCTGCAGGGCTTAGTCAAACCCAATCTGGTTCTAGCAAGGCACGCCGTTCGTTTTTTGCACTCGAAACAAGACAAAGCAACGAGATTCTTCACGAAAAAAGCACCGGATTGACATTGGAAAAGGTTAGAAACATTTTGCGAATCTACATTGAAGGATTAACCGGGAAAACAATCGAAATCGAACCGCTTTCTGCAATGCCTCAGGAAGCCAGAATCAACGACGGAAAAACGATTTATCTTCCTTCGGTGGTAGCAGAGTTTAATGATGAGGAACTTGACTTCCGACTTTACAAAGTCTTGGCGGCGCATGGAGCCGGGCAAATAGAATTCGGCACTTACGACCGCGACACGCCTGAACTGAAAGCCGTTTATTCGGAACTTGCCGAGCTTTATTCGGCTACACCTGAGCAAATTGATGCATTTTCTCTTGCAGGTTACATTGAAGAAGTCTCAAAAGGCGAGCAAGCTCTTTCTGAAGAAGAATTGCTCGAAGAACTGAAAAAAAGGCGCAAGCAGCTTCCTGAAAATTCAGATTATCGAGCGGTCTTGCAAGTTTTTCCTGATCCAAAGCTGGCTAGAAAGATATTCGGAACGCTCGAAAATGCAAGGATTGACAGAAAGTTACGCCAAGCTTATCGAGGTTTAATCAAAGATTTAGACTTGATGCAAGAATATCTTCGTCAAACAAGACCGTCCATATTTGAATTGCCAGCGCATCTTGTGCCGTTCGAGCTTCTGTTTCAGATAACGCTTTGCGGTGGAGTAGCTGAAGAAGCGAGAAATTTTTACGGGCAGATAGTTTCCGAAATCGAGACCGTGATTGATTTTTATTTAAGTAATCGTCAAGCAACTGTAGCCGATACAATTGTAGCGACCAGCAGAGTTTATTCGCTTTTCCAAAACATAAATCCACCACAGCAGTCAACGGAAAACGAAGAGGAACAGAAAACCAAAGAAAAAGCCGAAGGAGCAGATAGTGAAGATTTGAAGGAGCAAGACAGGTTGGACGAGGAAAAACGACGGAGACAGGAAAAAGCAACTGACGCCAGAGATCTTTTCAGTGCATGGAACAATTGGGATGAGGATTTCGATGAAATTGACGACTTAAACGGCATACAAGCATGGTCGAATATAGAAGTGCCAGAACAACCGCTTGAAGAGGGCGATGTTGCTTATATCTACGATGAGTGGGATAGAGAATTAAATGATTATCGAGTTGGTTGGAATCGTGTAATAGAAAAGAAAGTCAGGTATGGCGATAGGGAATTCGTAGAGATAACGAGATCAAAGTATCGGAATTTGATTTCTTCGATTCGCTATCAGTTCCAATTGATGAAGCCTGAAAACCTCACAAAGATAAATCGTGAGCTTGACGGCGAAGATTATGATTTGAATGCGCTCGTTGATTATGTTATTGATAGAAGAGCTGATGGACGGCAATCCGAACGAGTTTATACGAAGCGTTTACGCAAAAAGCGAGACGTTGCCGTATCAATTTTGCTTGATCAGTCTTCTTCAACTGCAAGAACGATAACACGCAATCCTTTGCAACCTTACACATATCCGGGACGCAGAATTATCGAGATTGAGAAAGAAGGATTGGTTTTGATGAGCGAAGCTCTTGAAGCCGTCGGAGATGTTTATTCGATCAACGGATTCACATCAGAAGGCAGAAGAAATGTAAAGTTTTACGTGGTAAAGGATTTTGATGAAAAATACTCGGAGGAAATCGAACGGAGAATCGGTGGAATAACTTTTCAAAACAACACCCGTTTAGGAGCTGCTATTCGTCATGCTTGCACAAGGCTTCTGCGTCAGGAAGCCAGAACCAAACTCTTGATAGTTTTAACCGACGGCAGACCTTATGATCACGATTACGGTGATGCACGTTACGCACGTGAGGATGTGCGGGAAGCATTGACAGAGGCCAAGATGAAAGGAATAACTCCATTCTGCATAACAATTGATCGAGAATCAGAAGCCGAACTAAAAGATTTATATGGCGATGTCGGTTACACAATAATTGACGACATCTTTAGCCTGCCGGAAAAAATGCCTTTGATTTATCGGCGTTTGACAACCTAGAGAGTTTCGGAACTTGCGTGAAGAATTGTTTGAAGAAACTTTGGGTTAATTACTTTACTGTTCGCCTCTCTCTTTTTCGGTTTCTGTTTCAAGTTCGACGACTAATTTTCTGAGTCCTGGTTGATCGAAAGGTTCAATCCATCTTAAAGCTTCATCGAGAACTCGAAGTTGATATTGTTTCCAATTTGGTTTGCCTGCAACGCTTCCGTATTCGCCTTTATAATAGCCAGCACGTGGCGGACGCACTTTTTCGACAACTTCCTTGTCAACAGCAATTACCATCGTTGGAATACCGCTTTGTTCTATTTTTCTGGCTACAATTGCAACGCTTTGATGGCAAAGTTTTGACGCGGGAATCAAAAGAGCGGCTTGAACATTGTACCGATGAAGCCTTTCCGTTATGCGTGGTGCAAGTTCTTCGGCAACTAATCTTGCATTCGGAATAAATCCGCAAAAGCTCCACCAAACTTCATTTAAGCTTCCTATGACGGCATTTGCTTCATATTCTAAAAGTCTGTCAATCGGAATCTGAGCATTTCTATCTTCAAGAACGGCTTTCGGATTATATCCACGCACCGAATATGCCAAGTCTTTGGCCTCCACTTCCCTTGGTATCTCTCGGAAGCTTATGTCTCCTTCTGTGGAGCCGATATCAAACGATTTGGTGCCATCAATGTAAGCTCCAGCCGACGAGATTAGTGCGAGATTCAACATCGGCAAAGCTCTTCTAGCAGGTGTGAAAGGTGCATAACGATTTTCAACAAAAGGGTAGTTTGCCAAATCTTCGTTGAAGCGCCATTTAGAATAGCGTGCCGACCAAGCTTCGATATTCTCAATAATTTCCTTTCCTACTGTTGTTTTACTTTTTTCTTCTCTTATTCCCAGCAACTCTTTAATAGCATTCAACATAGGTTTTAGTTGTTCAAAAAACCGAATGAGAAACAATGTGCTAAGCAAAAGAATATGCTAAACAAATTTGCCGGAAAAACAAAAGCACTGATGTTTTCAAAAGTAAATTTCTTTTAGTTCATTCGGTAAATCTCGAAAACTGCATCTAGGCAATCTTCGATAAAATTTAGATGACCGTTCCATCAGGTATGACTGCATTTTTGGGGATTACAATGATTCCGTCTCGAATGTAGTATGAGCCGTCTTGAGAATCTTCGTTTTCGACGGAGCGGCAATTGATGAGCTGGACATTTCTGCCGATACGTGCGTTTTTGTCAATGATGCTGCGTCGGATTATTGTTTTTTCCCCAATTCCGATATGGGGAACTCCTTTTTCTAAGTTTGATTTTAAGTCGTCCAAAGACTCAAAATAATCTGCTCCCATAATGATAGAATTTTCTATTCTCACACCATTGTCAATACGGCTTCGCAAGCCGATTATTGAGTTTCTAGCATAAACACCATTCAAAATACATCCTTCACTAATCAAAGAATTATCAATATCACAATTGTGAATTTTTGAGGGTGGTAGATAACGGCTTCTAGTGTATATCGGTGCTTCTGTATCGAAGAAGTTAAACTTTGGTAGCGGCGATACCAGATCGAGATTGGCTTGATAAAACGAACGAATTGTTCCTATGTCTTCCCAGTAGCCTTTGAACAGATAAGCCTGAACATTAAACATTTTGATGGCTGCTGGAATTACTTCTTTTCCGAAGTCAACCCAAGATTCATCCATTTTTAGAAGTTCAACCAAGGCATCGTATTTGAAAACATAAATCCCCATAGATGCCAGAAATGGTTTTAGTTGCGCTTCTTCAGGGCTTAATCCAAATTTGGTTGTATCAATGCTCATTGATCGCAGATCATCACCTTTGGGTTTTTCTTTGAATTCTATGATTCTGCCTTGTTCATCAGCTTTTAGGATTCCAAAACCCTCGGCTTGTTGTTCTCGGCATGGGATAACCGATATAGTCAAATCCGCCTGTGTTTCCCAATGTCTTTGCAGAAATTTTCTGTAATCCATTCGGTAGAGATGATCCCCAGAAAGAACCAAAAGATGTTTTACGCGCCAATCGCGTATGTGTGGCAATGTTCGTCGAACAGCATCTGCCGTTCCTTGGAACCAATGAGGACTGTCACGCCGTTGTTCCGCTGCCAAAATTTCAACAAATCCCGTCGAGAAGTTTGAAAAGCGATAGGTCTGAGCAATGTGACGATTCAAAGAAGCCGAATTATACTGTGTTAAAACAAAAATTTGCGTGATGCCGGAATTTATGCAGTTCGATATCGGAACATCAACCAATCTATATTTACCGCCAAGCGGAACTGCTGGTTTGGCTCTTTCTTTCGTCAAGGGAAAGAGCCTTGTTCCGGCTCCGCCGCCTAAAATAACCGCTAACACTTTTTCTTCAGACATAACTTTGTATGAGATAAGCGAGTTTAGCTTACAAGAAAGAATAGCCAGAAGTAAACAAGATTTCAAGATTAAAGATTGGCAGTTTGTGCTAGATTCTAAAGGTAGATTTTTCAGGTTAGGTTAATCAAATCTTTAATTTGGGAAATGTTGACAGAAGTGAGCTAAATTTATAGCTTTTTAATTGCGGAGGTTTTAATAAATTTAGAGTTGCCAAAAGATAACTTTATTTTTTTCTCGGGTTTAGATTTTCTTTTCTGTGCTCAGTTCATCTCTGGTAAAGACAGAAAACAAACTTCGAGCCAAAGGTTTTGAGGCTAGTCTTTCAGCAAAGATTTATCTTTGAAGCATTTTGCTCGGTGTTATGGTGGAAACGGCGAAGGCTAGGAAGGTCTAGCTTTGAATATAGAAGAAAGCAAGCTAAACGGCGCAATTCTGATAAAAAGTTAATCGAAAAAATCGTGAAGAGCGGTTTCGGAATGCTGAAGTTCGAGAAAAAGCTAGAATCTGAAGAAATCAAAGTTAATTACTGATTACATCCGCGCACTTGAAGCTCTCGATAAAAAGGGTAATTTTTGGTAGCGTATATTGAAGTTAAAGTAAAAGCCTTTTGAATCTTATGGAAAGGATAAATGTCAAATCAATCGGAAAAAGCCATGAATACGAGGTTAGAGTTGGATGCGGTTTGTTGAGGGATCTCAAATTTTTAGGCGAGATTTTTCCAAATCGAACAAGTCGTGTTGCTATTATTTCAAATCGTAAGGTTTTTGGTTTTTACGGAGAGTTATTGCAAAGCTCTCTGGCTGAAGCTGGTTTTGAATCTTTAGTTTTTCTAATGGGAGATGGCGAAAAACACAAAAACTTTAGTACTTTCAGGCGTGTGCTAGATTTTTTGAGTGAAAACAAGTTTAGAAGAACTGATTTTCTCGTTGCTTTGGGCGGTGGGGTAGTAGGAGATTTAGCAGGCTTTGCATCTGCTGTTTATTTGCGAGGTATTAACTTCGTGCAAGTTCCAACAACTTTGCTTGCGATGATTGATGCTTCCGTCGGTGGAAAAACTGCTATCAATTCCCGGTTCGGCAAAAACTTGATAGGAGCTTTTCATCATCCCTCTGCCGTTATTGCCGATATTGAAACATTGAAAACTCTTTCTGTAAGAGAATTAACTTCGGGTATCTGTGAAGCCATAAAACAAGCATCCTTAGCCGGTAGAGATTTGTTTTCTGAAACCACGAAGTTTTTGAAAAGTTTTCCTGTAAAAAAATTTAGAAAATCCTTTTCAGACGAAGCGTTTTTGCGGAGCCTAGAGAGATTAGTAGCCGATCATATAAAATTCAAAACCCGAATTGTTTCACAAGACGATCATGAAGAAATCGAAAGAAAGGATGAACTTTCACGAAAAATTCTAAACTTTGGGCATACTCTAGGTCATGCGATCGAAAAAGTTACCGAATATAAACGCTTCAAGCATGGCGAAGCAGTAGGGATCGGCATTTTAGTTGAAGCAGAAATCTCAAAACATGTTGCAAACCTTTCAGAAGATGAAATAAAATTATTGAGCGAAGCTATTGGCTTAGCAGGTGATCTTCCTGACTTAAACGGGATTGACAAAAACAGAATACTTGATGCGGTTTCCTTTGATAAAAAGAATTTAAGAGATTCACTAGAGTGGGTCTTGCTTGAAGCAATCGGCAAGCCTAAAATCGTTGACGGCAAAAAGATTAGGCGTGAAGTTGTTTTAAAGGCAATTGAAAAAGTTTTGCAGGAGGAGAGTTCGATATGAGAAAAGTAAAATCGAGCCAAATAGGATTAAATCAAAAGGGCAATGCGACGGCTAAGTTTGTTGTAGTTTTTTTTGCTTTGATATTAGTTTGTTATGCCGGATACAACTATATTTACGCAGTTTATGAGAGCCAAAGTCTAGAACAAGAAATGAACACGGCGGTTTTGCAAGGAAGTGCCCAATCGGGACAAAAAGCGATTGACATTCCAAAACAAAGAATACAAAGAGTTGTCAAAGAATACAACCTTCCAGAGGATACTTACATTGAGGTAAAAATCGTGAATAATTTCGTTCAAGCAAGAGTCTCTTACAAAAAGAAAATTAGCTTGTTACCTTTTGGGCTTTGGGAATACGATTATGTTTTTGACAAAACGATTACACCAACCGGATACCTTACAAAACAGTAAACAAGCATAGTGATGAATACTGTTTTTTGGATGATCGTTTTCTTAAGGATAGCGAGTAGCCAATAGTGGCTAGAAAACGAAATTTGCGAATTGAAACTTTCGAGAATACGGAAAATAAACCGTAACGAGAAATTCTTATCAGCCTAAAAATTAGCCAGAAAGCCTGCACTTTGTGTTCTGTTATTGAACAATTTTTCAATTATTCGCTTTGATTATTACTTACCATTTGCCATTTGCTTTCAAGGGTTATTTGCTATTTTGTGAGTTTGCTACCGATCAAGGCAAGCTATTTTAATCTCTGGTGCTTTTAATTCTTTCATTTGCCTTTAGAACTTTTTTGCGTAGGCGGATTGATTTTGGTGTGATTTCGACTAGTTCATCATCCGCAATGAATTCAAGCGCTTGTTCGAGTGAAAGCTCTTTGATTGGAACTAATCGAATGGCTTCTTCTGCTGTCGAAGAGCGAATGTTTGTCAATTTCTTTTCCTTGACTGCATTAACATTCAAATCAACAGCGCGGGCATTTTCACCAATTATCATGCCTTCATAGACTTTTGTCTGCGGACGAATGAAAAGAGTGCCTCGTTCTTGAAGGTTATACAAAGCGTATGCTGTGGCCTCACCCATTCTGTCGGCAACCAAAGCCCCTGTTCCTCTTGCTTTCATTTCGCCTTGCCATTTGTCATATCTAAGAAAAATGGTATTCAAAAGACCTGTTCCCTTCGTTTCGGTCAAAAATTCACTTCTAAAACCTATTAATCCACGTGAAGGAACTTCATATTCAAGTCGAACTCTTCCCGATCCGTTGTTGATTATCTTTTTCATCTGTCCTTTGCGCCTTCCCAAAGCTTCTGTAACAACTCCGATGAATTCCTCTGGGACATCGATTACAACCAATTCTATTGGTTCAAGAAGATTACCGTTTTCATCTCTTTTGGTTATAACTTCGGGTCTTGAAACTTGAAATTCATAGTCTTCACGACGCATTGTCTCGATCAAAATAGCCAATTGTAATTCTCCTCTTCCAGAAACTTTAAACTGATCGGGAGAAGCAGTTTCTTCAACGCGCAAAGCAACATTTCCTAGGGCTTCTTTGAAAAGTCTTTCTTTTAATTGGCGTGATGTAATAAACTTACCTTCAACACCTGCAAAAGGTGAAGTGTTAACACCAAAAATCATCGAAATTGTAGGTTCGTCAACAGCTATCGGTGGCATCGGCTTCGGATTTTCAACCGAAGTAATTGTTTCACCGATTTGGATATCGTCAAATCCTGCCAAAGCTACTATCTCACCTGTGCCGATTCTTTCAACTGATGTTCTTTCCAAACCTTCAAAAATATAAATTTCCTTTATCCGACTTTTTTCGATTTCGCCATTGCGTTTGCAAATAGCAACTTCTTGGTTTTTTGCAACTTCACCTGAAAATATCCTACCTATAGCCAAGCGCCCAAGAAAAGGATTATAGTCAATGTTTGTTATCAAAATTTGAAGTGTGTCTTTGCGGAGCGGTTTTGGAGCGGGGATTGTCTCGACTATTTGATCAAAAAGCGGTTTGAGATTGCGGGAATCATCATTGAGAGATTTTTTCGCAATTCCATCACGTGAGATTGAATAGAGAATCGGAAATTCGATTTGTTCATCAGTTGCTCCCAAATCAATGAAAAGGTCATAAATTTCATTGACAACTTCTTGTGGGCGAGCGTCCTGACGATCAATTTTGTTAACCAAAACGATTGCGGGCAGATTTTGTTCAAGTGATTTCCTCAAGACAAAGCGAGTTTGAGGCAAACAGCCTTCCGCTGCATCAACCAAAAGCATCACTCCATCAACCATCTTCAAAACACGCTCAACTTCACCACCAAAATCCGCATGTCCCGGGGTATCAACAATGTTGATTTTATAATCGCCGTAGCGAATTGATACATTTTTCGCCATTATCGTGATGCCACGTTCTCTTTCTAAATCTAGTGAATCGAGAATTCTTTCCTGAATCTCTTCGTTTTTACGAAACAAGCCTGATTGCTTGAGCATGGCATCAACCAAAGTTGTTTTGCCGTGATCAACATGCGCTATTATGGCAACATTGCGAATCTTCTCTATCGGTGTCATTACCTAAATCTTGTGGATTCTTGTTTTACTGGTTTCAAGAATGGAAGGTAAATTAAACCCAAATTTGAAATGTTTTGAAAAATTTTCAGTTTGAGAAACTTCAAAAAATGGCAAAGTAGTAGCAGAAAATTCTCAAGCCGAAGATTGAACCAGTTTAGGTAGTCCTAACTTTTCTCTCAAATCGTTTTCTATTTTTTCGCAGAGTTCCTTGTTTTGCTTGAGTAGTTTTCTCACATTTTCACGTCCTTGTCCGAGTCTTTCGCCCTTGTAAGAAAACCATGTGCCTGATTTTTCTATGATACCGTTTTCAACACCTAAGTCAATCAGGTCACCCTCTTTCGATATGCCTTCATCGTAGATTATGTCAAATTCACATTCGTGAAACGGTGGTGCTAGTTTATTTTTAGCTACCTTTACTTTCGTCCGATTTCCTATGACTTTTTCGCCTTCTTTGACGGAACCGATGCGTCGAATATCGAGCCTGACGGAAGCATAATACTTCAAAGCATTACCACCCGTGGTGGTTTCAGGATTCCCAAAGCTAATTCCTATTTTGCTTCTAAGTTGATTAATAAAGATAAAACAGGTATTGCTTGCTGCAACAACACTTGTAAGCTTTCTCAAAGCCTGCGACATCAGCCTTGCAATTAAACCAACGTGGGCCTCTCCCATTTCGCCTTCAATTTCTGCTCTGGGAACGAGCGCAGCGACTGAATCTACAACCACAACGTCTATTCCGCCGGATCTGACAAGAGTTTCGGCTATTTCTAATGCTTGTTCACCTGAATCCGGCTGAGAAATAAACAATTCATCGATGTTGACACCTAGCTTTTTTGCATAGTTTGGATCGAGCGCGTGTTCAACATCTATGTAAGCCGCAACTCCACCTTCTTTTTGAGCTTGTGCTACAACTTGCAAAGCTAAAGTAGTTTTTCCAGAGCTTTCAGGTCCGAAAATTTCGGTTATTCTTCCCCTTGGCAATCCGCCGATGCCTATTGCCAAATCGAGACTTAAACAGTTTGTCGAAATCGCTTGTATTTTCTCTTTCGGAGCTTCGCCAAGCCTCATTATTGCGCCTTTTCCGAATCTCTTTTCGATCTGTGAAAGCGCCAATTCGATGGCTTTCAACTTGTTGTCTTGCTTAACTTCTTTCATCTTTTTTCTCCTTTTCAATTAAGCCTTATTTTAAGATTTGCTCGCCGATAAGTTAAGTTAGAATTGTGAAATTTTCTAGAAATCAAATAATCGGTGGTGTGGTTTTATTACTTCTAATTTTGTTGTTTGCGATTTTAACGAAATTATGAAAAAGCCGATCTACGCGATTGTCGGTCCTACCGGATCGGGAAAAACTGAACTTAGCATTGATCTTGCCCAGAGGATAGGGAATGCCGAGATAATAAATTGCGATTCGGTGCAAATTTATAAAGGTATATGGATTGCAACATCGAAACCAAGTGAAGAAGAAAGATGTGGCGTGCCTCATCATTTGATTGACTATGTTGATCCGAACGTAAGATACACGGCTGCTGATTGGGCAAAAGACGCAACCGAAAAAATCATTGAAGTTGAAGCGCGCGGTAACATTCCGATTTTGGTAGGTGGAACAGGCTTTTATTTGCGAACACTTATGCAACCTTTGTTTGAGAGTCCGAAAACAGACGAAAAGTTGAGAGAAAAGCTTAAAGCAATAAAGAAAAAGAAAGGAGCAGAGCATTTACACAAAATTTTACAAAGAGTTGATCCTGCAAGTGCAATAAGGCTTTTCCCGCGTGACTATCCGCGCGTGATGCGTGCTTTGGAAGTTTTTTTTCAAACTGGCCGTCGTTTATCTGAACTTCAAAAGCTTCGTCCTAAACCACCTGAATTTGCAAAGAGAATAAAAATTTTCGCGTTGAACCCGCCTAGAGATTTGCTTTATGAAAAAATCAATCGAAGAACCGAACAGCATTTTGCTAACGGTTTGATCGAAGAAGTCGAGAGCTTAAGAAGAGCAGGCATAAGAGATGATTCAAGCGCTTTAGGCTCACACGGCTACAGGAGAGTTTGTGAGTTTTTAAGAGGCGAAAGGACCTTAGAAAGCGCAATCGAAAAAACCAAGCAAGACATCAGAAATTATGCAAAAAGACAAATAACTTGGTTCAAACGTGAAAGCGCCGTATGGCTCAACGGCTTCGGTACAGATCAAAGCATTAAGGAATTACTGTGGCAGATGGTCTCGGAGGATTTGAAAGAGCGTTCAAAACATACGGAAGCATAAAACTTCAAAACATAAGCAAATCGCAAAAAAACTTACTTTTCACAAACATTTAGCCAGGTCTGGTTACTTCTAAAAACCTCTCTAACTTCTCAAAAAATTTTTCTGATTCGCTTTTGGATTTGACAAAGCATAAAATCTTTGAAACAATTTTTGACAAGTTGAGCATACTTTCACAAGTCTGGTTGAGAGTGGTTTCATGAGTAAAGTTCAAGATGCTTATCTGAACATTGCGAGACGTGAGAAAGTCAACGTTTCGATCGTCCTCTTACATGGTGAAACGGTTCAAGGGAGGATAAAAAGCTTTGATAGAACATCAGTCTTACTGCACTCGGAGAACGGAGATGTTTTGGTTCTCAAGCATGCAATAGCTAAAGTCTCATACAAGAGAAAGAAAGCCGAAGCTACGACGGAAGAGAAACAAGCTTCTTCTCAAGAAGCTGAAAGAAAACCTTCATAAGGGCAGAACAAAATCGTAAAGGCTCTAGCAGCCAATAGAATGGCTGTTCAATAGTCGTGTTCTTTTTCAAGGAAAACGGAAGGCCGAAAAGTTAGAGTTAAAAGCACTGGTAGGATCGTTTTTTTGCCGAGCAAAAATAAATTCGGTAAGCTTAGAACTTAATAACAGAGTTCACACCTCAAAATAGAATGTTTGTTCTTTGAGGAAAAACGGAGCTTTTGAAGAAAATGAATCAGATAAAAACCGAGAAAGTTTTCAGAAAGCTCAAGAAGTTGCCGTTAAGGTGCTTGTATGTATTATGCGGATAAAATTTCTATCCTGGAAGATTTGTGGGGAAAGTCCGTAGAACTGCACAAGGATAAACTTATCGTGGGCTCCCAGGTGTATCCAATTATAGACGATGTCATCATTCTCTTAGAGCCGCCTGATTATCCCCTCTCTCTAAGTCAGCGCCTGAATCAGCAGGCGAAAAGCCGAGAGTCAGAGCCTGCTATTGCCAGAAAAATCCAGTACACTTTTGGTGCAGAATGGCAGCGATTTTCACAAATTTTACCCGAACACCGACAGGAGTTTGAGGCCTACTTTGATATAGTAGATCTGAGTACTTTGAAAGGTAAGCGATTTTGCGATCTGGGCTGTGGGATTGGTCGATGGAGTTACTTCGTTAAAGAGATTTGCAGAGAGCTGATTCTGATAGATTTTTCAGAGGCAATTTTTGTAGCGCGGAAAAACCTGAGAGAGGTAAGTAATGCGCTTTTTTTCATGGGGGACATTATGCGATTACCTTTTCGGCGAGACTTTGCGGATTTTGCAATCTGTCTAGGGGTTTTACATCACCTACCGATAAATGCGATAGAAGCTGCCCGCCATATCAGCACCTATGCACCCGAACAGCTCATTTATTTGTACTATGCGCTAGATAATAAGCCTGCCTACTTTCGGTGGTTGCTGAGTGGAGTGACGCTTTTGCGAAAGGGGTTTTCCCGTATTCGATCACCTCTGCTGCGAGAAGGCCTGAGCTGGTTCCTCATGACCACCCTCTATCTGCCCTTCATCGGCTTGGGCTATCTCGTGCGTCCCTTTGGATGGCGTTCCAAAGTGCCCCTCCACGAAATTTATGCTGGCAAAAGTCTAAAAAGAATCCAGCAGGATGTGTACGACAGGTTTTTCACGGGCATCGAGCAGCGTTTTAGCCAAAAAGAGATAGCGAATCTCTCCGATACATACAGGGGATGCGGTTTTCGGAAAAACCGCCTTACTGGCACTTTTACTGCAAAAGGTAAAGAAGTTTCCTTGACTCGGTTTCGGAAAAAGGTGTTTAGGGAGTAAACGGTCTTTGTGTGAGTTGATCTAGTATCAAAACAATGTGTAGAATTCATAGCTTTTTATGACTCATGGTGAAGCTTTTGTAAGCCGACGGGGAGCAAAACGAATCAGAAACGGGCATCTGTGGATTTACAGAAGTGATCTTCTCAAAATCAAAGCTTCTGGTGGGGATGTTGTTAGCGTATATGACGAATCAAAGAACTTTATCGGCAAAGCTTTTTACTCAGATGCTTCAGAAATTGCATTGCGTTTTTTTACTACCCGCGATGAAAAAATCAGTGAAGAATTTTGGCGGAAAAAAGTTTTGCAATCGTTTGAAAGAAGGCTTGGTTTGCTTGAGCTTTCCAGGCTTCAACAAAAATTTCAGTCAAATGCTCTCCGATTTGTAAATGCCGAAGGTGACCTTATTCCCTCGCTGATCGTAGACTTTTACAACGGCGTTTTTGTTATCCAAACCCTTTCTCAAGGAACGGAAAAACTAAAAAATTTATTTGCAGAAATACTGAAGGATATTTTTGCACCCGAGGCGATAGTCGAGCGGAACGATGTAAGCGTGCGATATCTAGAGAATCTTGAATTAAGAAGCGGGATTCTCTTTGGCAAAGAAATCCGCGAAGTTTTAATTGAGCAAAACGGATTGAAATTTCGTGTTTCTTTGTTAGAAGGTCAAAAAACAGGTGCTTTTTTAGATCAAAGGGAAAACTACCTTGTTGCGAAGAAGTTTGCCAAGGGCAAGGCGCTAGATTGTTTCACGTTCGGCGGTGGCTTTGCTTTGAATATCGCTGGCGTTTGTCATGAAGTCTTAGCTGTTGATATATCGGAAAAAGCAATAAAACTTGCTGAGGAGAACTCAAGATTAAATCAGATTCAAAATGTTCGTTTCAAAATTGCTAATGTGTTTGATTTTTTACGTGAGCTCGAAAAACGTGGAGAAAAATTCGATACAATCATTCTCGATCCGCCATCTTTTACAAAAACTCGTCAATCTTTGGAAAGAGCCATAAAGGGCTACAAAGAGATTAACCTTAGGGCTTTGAAACTTCTGAATCCGGAAGGTATGTTGATTACATGCTCATGTTCACAACATTTTACAGAAGAAATTTTTCTTAAAATTTTGCAAGACGCCTCATACGATGCAAAAAAGAAATTGCAACTGATTGAAAAAAGAACGCAATCTAGCGATCATCCAATTCTTTTAACTGTTCCTGAAACTTATTATCTCAAGTGCTTTATTTTGAGACTTGTTTCTTAAAAGAACTTTTTCTGTTAGAGAACGAAAAGAATTGAATAAATCGGGTTTACAAAAAGGTTGCAGAGTTAAGTTTACTTTAGAAAATTTTCGCAGGTGATTTTCTTAGCTTACATTTGAGATTGCATGAGTCATTTCTGCAAGTCTTGCGGCTTCTGGAAGCACTTCGATGGCTTTTATCAGTTGAGGATCTATTTCTAACATAACCTGAGCACCTGCTTCACTCGAATAATTAGCTGTTACAATCTCTTGTCTTAGGCGAACTTTAACGTAGTCCAAGTCTTTGTTAATAATTTGCGATGTTAAGCCATAAGTTTTGTCATTCTCGACGAAATTACGAAATGCATTAAGCAGTTTTTCTGTTATCGGAAATTCGTGAGGTTGAACGACCGTCGAATTTTTTGTCCGCTCAACCTTGTAACTTTCCAATCCTTCAATTTTCCCGGCTACCAGAAGGCGCGTGAAGAAAAATACTGCCTCATTGATTCGGTATCGAAGACTATTGAGTTCCAAAGGTGGAACTTTTACGTCGGGAGTTATACCACGTCCGCCATAAAAAACTCTTCCACCTGCTGTTACCACGGCTTCTCCCTTGTTATTGTCTTGATTCGTCATTGTTTGGCTTGTCTCATTTTCAGTGTGATGAACGTAGTAGTCGTAAATAGAGCCGTTTGAATAGTCTCTCTGAAGAGATCTTCCAAAAGGTGTGTAATAACGAGCTGTTGTCAGAGTTAAGCCCATTCCCATCGGTAAAGAAAAGACTTTCTGCACTAAACCTTTTCCGAAACTTTCCGTGCCTACGATCAAACCACGTCCGTAATCTTGAATTGCACCTGCTACGATTTCTGATGCAGACGCCGAAGCACCGTTTATTAAAACGACCAAAGGAAAATTTTCAACTTTGCTGCCTGTAGAAACTAACTCTTCTGATTTGGTGTATTTAGACCTTCCTTTTACGGAAACAATTACTTTGCCTTGAGGAATAAACCTGCTTGCTACTTCAATGGCTTGCGGTAAAAGTCCACCGGGATTGTTCCTGAGATCGAGAATTAACCTTTTCATGCCCTGTTTTTTCAAGTTGCTGATTGCTTCATCGAGTTCTTTTGCTGTAGTTTCTTGAAATCCGTTTGTTAAGCCTATGTAGCCAATGTCATCTCGGAGCATGAAATAATTTCTGATTGAAGGATAAGGCACTCCGTCACGAACAATTTCAAATTCAAGCGGTTTTTCTTCGCCTGCTCTTTCCATTTTCAATCGGACCTTTGTTCCACGCTCGCCGCGCACATTCTTGGACACTTCCGCACTAGACCATGAGGTTGCATCTTTGCCGTCAACTTCCAAAAACTTATCTCCATAACGAAGACCAGCTTTATCGGCAGGAGTTCCGGGGATAACAGATTGGATGTAAACTCCGTCACGATGACGCAAGATAGAAACACCTATACCAAAAAATCTTGAGGATTGATCTTCATAAAGTTTCTTAAATTCGGCCCGTGTGAAAAATGATGAGTGCGGGTCTAGCGTCCAAAGCATACTTTGAATTGAGCTTTCAGAAATCTTTTCGTAATCAACTTCGCCAGCGTAGTTAGATTGTATAACTTTCAAGGCTTCACGGTAACTGTCGCTTATTTCTTCCAAAGTTATTTCACTCCCTGTCGTCGGATTATGCTTTCGCCAGTTACTGATAATTCCGCCTGCTAACGAAGAGATTAAAATAACCAGAATCCCAATGGATACGAAAGATTTTCTGCTCATTTTTTCTGAAGAAAATGATACCATACTGATTTCTTTCGATGAAACTTTTCGGTGGACTCGGATTTTTATTTCTGTGTGAGCGATTGTAAAATTTGAGTTTAAGCTTTTGACATGATGAAGAAGTCTCTTTCAATAGTAATCCCTGCGTTTGAAGAATCAGAACGTTTGGGAAAAAGCATTTATCGGATTTTCGATTACATCAAAGTAGAAAACCTCGATGCAGAAATTATAGTTGTTGACGATGGTTCAACAGATAATACTAAAGAAGTTGCATTGGAGGCTTTCAAAGGATTTCCAGAGATTCAGACCAAACTAATCCGATACGAAGAGAATCGAGGAAAAGGTTTTGCCGTAAGAACTGGTTTGATGGCATCGCAAGGCGAGATTGCGCTTTTTTCCGATGCAGATCTTTCCACTCCGATCGAAGAACTTCCTAAACTGATTGAACCCATACGAAGAGGTGAATTTGACGTTACTTTCGGTTCAAGGGCTTTGAACAGAAGTTTGATCGGAATCAGACAACCTTGGCGACGTGAACAAGGCGGTAAAGTTTTTAATCTTTTTGTCAGACTGATCACAGGACTGCCCTTTTGGGATACTCAATGCGGTTTCAAGGCTTTTAACATGAAAAAGTTTCGTCCACTTTTGGATTTGATGACAATCGAAAGATTTGGATTCGATGTTGAATTTCTCTATGTTGCATACCGAAAAGGGCTGCGTTTGAAAGAGATACCGGTTAGGTGGAATCATAACGAGAAAACAAAAGTAGATATTTTGCGCGACAGCCGTAGAATGCTTAAGGAAGTTTTGCAAATAAGGCAAAACGAAAGAAAAGGTTTATACGACACAGATCGACTGAAAGATCTTAAAACCTATGAGCGCGAGGCTAAATGTGAACATTGATCATGTAGCGACGGTTCGACAAGCACGTAAAACAATTGAACCTAATCTGATTGCTGCCGCTCTTTTGTGTGAAAAGGGTGGTGCAGATGGAATCACTGTTCACTTAAGACAAGACAGAAGGCATATTCAGGACAATGATTTGTTTTTATTGCGCCAAACACTGACCACATATTTGAACGTAGAAATGGCAGTAGTGCCTGAAATGATTTCTATTGCGCTAGAAGTTTTGCCAGATGCTGTTACCTTAGTTCCAGAAAGACCAGAAGAAATAACCACCGAAGGCGGTTTGAATGTAAGGGAAAATTTCGATGTAGTCAAAGAATCAATCTCAAGACTAAAAGAAGCGGGGATTTTTACAAGTGTGTTTGTGAATCCCGAAATCGAGCAAATAGAGGCTTCTAAGAAAGCGGGCGCACAGCAAATTGAACTTTGCACTGCATACTATTCGGAATTAACTCTTTCAGGGAAATCTTTTCACGGAGAAGGCTTGATAAAAGTTAAAAATGAGATCAAAAGACTCCGAGATGCCGCTCAATATGCCGACAGCTTAGGATTGGTCGTCGCTGCAGGACATGGACTAACATATCGAAATGTCGGTCCTATTGCCGAAATTAAAGAAATAAGCGAGTTTAACATCGGGCATAACATAATTTCCCGTTCCATTTTCGTAGGACTCGAACAAGCGGTGCGTGAAATGATCCAAGCTATAAGACAAGGCAGTCAAAACAGATTCGAGAACTAAGTAGATGTCGGAAAAAAGTGAACTCAAACGCGCAGTTTTCCCTGGCTCGTTTGATCCAATAACCAACGGGCATCTCGATATTATCAAACGCAGTTTGTCTATTTTCGATGAAATAATAGTTGCTGTTTTGAACAATCCGGATAAGCAACCGATGTTTTCCGTTGAAGAAAGATGTTCAATGATAGAAGCGGTTTTATCGCAGATAGATTCACGTAACTGCCGACTCTTAGTTGATAGCTTTTCTGGTCTTACAGTTGACTTTGCCAGAAAAGTTAAAGCAAACGCAATTTTGCGAGGTATAAGAGCGATTTCTGATTACGAATACGAACTAATGATGGCTTTGATGAATCGCAAACTAGCTCCCGAAATAGAAACAGTTTTTCTGATGGCAGCCGTCGAATATTCTTATGTTTCCTCCCGATTGGTAAAACAAGTCTTCACACTCGGCGGATGCGTTAAAGGTTTAGTGCCAGATTTAATCGAATCGAAAATGAAAGAAAAGTTGCTGGAAAATACTTAAAATTTCTCAGATAACCACAAAAACAATATAGGCAAGTTTTAAGATTATCAAGAACCAAGTTTGTTATTTTGCGGTGTTTGTGATTCATCTCTTGCATTCGGGGGTATATGAAGTAAAGAGCTGCTCGTGTTGAGTATCAATCCGACGCAAATCATCAACTCAAAATGACCTTTTAAGAACTACAAGTTTTCTTTTACCCTGGACAACTAAACCTTGTCTGCGAGAGAAGACTTCTATCAGGCGAATTTCGTCTTCTTGAGATTCAGCAAGAGGTTTTTTCGGGACGTATGTTGCTGTGTATTGTGAGTCTATATTCTCAGCCAGCTGCACCATCTTATTGAACATTTCTTCTTCAGAATCGGGCAAAAACATTTCACCATTTGTGTTTTCGCTGATTTCCATCAAAAGCGATTCGCTTTTCTGGAGTTTCTCCATCTGCTCTTTTCTTTTGCGTGCCATTGTCCTGTCCAAATCAATTGTTGTGACTGAAACAGTCGGCGTGCTTCCGCACAAGAAGGGCGGCTCTGCGCCAGGCGGAAGCTCTAACTTTCTAAAAGGCGAGTTTTTCAAAGCTTCTTTCATTGCTTTTCTTTGCATCGCTGTGTAACTTACAACATGAACATTTATGTCGGAAAAGAAAAGCGTTTGCAAAGCCGATTCTTTTTCGTCACTCTTATCGAAACTGTCAACTCCATCTGAAATGATGACAAGATGCTGATTTGACGCTCTTTGGTCATTAAGAAACCTGACCGCTTCGCCCAATGCTTTGAAAAAAGCTGAGCGCCTTGAAAGTCGTAGTTTTTTCTCGTCCAAATGCGCTAAAATCGAAGCTTTATTTGTTGACCAATCCGACAATAGTTCAACTTGCTCGCCATATTGCATTAGGGCAACTGAATCTTCTTCTTGCAGCGAATTGATAAGCGATTTCGCAGTTTGAAGAGTAATTGAGCGACGTTTAGCATAGGGGATTTCACTTCCTACATCAAGCAATATCAAAACACTAGCCGGAATGCGTTTGATGCTTGAAGGCCCGTGAATCCGTCCATTTTCAAGAATTATTATGTCCTTCAGTCCTACATCTGGGACAAACTTCCCGTTTGAATCGAAAGCAGAAAAATTAACCTTTATTTCCTCTGAAACGATCCTTTCGATATCGGGTTTTACAGGTGGCGTGGGCTGAGGATTTTGACAAAGTACCATAGCCGAAGACCCTAAGATCAAACAAAGCAACAAAAAACCAAAAGCAAATTTGAGCCTTAAACTCGGAAGTTTCATAAGTTCCTATTCTCTAAGATGTCAGAAAGCCCTGAAAAATGCTTTCAACCGATTTTCATTTCACCAAGAAGATTCTATCGGCAAAATTTACAACGAATTTTTAGACGCTTTCTTTCGGGCAATACTTTTTGACAAATCAACATAGAAAACACCTTTTCTCTTTGATGCTTTTATTGACAGCTTCTTTATGAAAAGACATTGACAGTGATGAAAAACCTCAAAGCTCACGAAAAATTCCGATACGGCAGAAAATTTCGGGATTGTAGGAATTTTGAAATCACGGAAAATTTGAGTTTCACAGAGAATTTGAGTTTTACGGAAGATTGAGATTATGAAAAGAGGTGACCCTTTGGTCGCTTTTGTCTCTTTTATTGATTTTTTCCTGTTTTTTGTTTAATCATTCCTTTTCAAGTGGCTTTAATACTGTGCTATCGGGTTTTTCAGAAGTTTTCTGTTTCTGTGGAGGTGCTTCTTCTTTTGTTGGAGGTGGTAGTGGGACTTCTTGACGCGGTTTTGGCATCGGACGTGGTTTTTCCTTTGTTGGTGGTGGAACTTCTTGACGCGGTTTCGGTATAGGTCTTTGCGGCTCTTCCGATTGATTGGGTGTCTCTGCAGGTAGCATATAAACAGGTGGTGTCTTGCCCTTTTTCTCGTCGGTATTTTCTGCAGACTCATCGGGTTTCTTTTGCCATTTTTCCAAATCCTCAAGCTTGATTATTTGCCTTGATGGTGTTCTTTTTATCGCTCCTGGATTTTTTTGTTCCTTTCCTTCAACAATTATTGGATTTTCTTCGACAGGAATGCGACCATCGAAAACCCTGGTTTGTCTGATTTTTTCATCCAGCGAAACTCCCGGTTCACGAGGAATAATCCCTGTCGGAATTTCTGGTGAAGCAATTTCCTTAGATTTCGGAACAATCCATGTTCTTTTTGCTACATTTAAGTCTGGGAGTTTTATTTGCATATTAGGTTCGGCTTGAAAAGCCATATTGGCGATGTCAGCTGGAACTTTTTGGGAGGCATTTGTCGCAAGTCCGAATTCATCCCTCTTCACAGCGACAACTGCATCAATTGGCAGTTGAGGTCTTAGCGGTTTTCTCTTTATTGCTGGCGTATCATCGGAAGGTGGTGCCGGCATAGGTGACGGCGCAGGTGATGGTGTGGTGGGAGATGGCGCAGGTGTCGGAGACGTTGGAGATTGGGGTGCTGGATTATTAACGATTATTGTTGTGTAGTAATAGTTGTTTATCTTCGTGTAGTGATAGCTGTAGTAATAAGGTAGCGGATACCAGCAAATATAATCTTTCACGTATGTAATCACCACGAGAGCCGGATTCCAAACGATGATGCCCCAAGTCGGATGATGAGGTATCCAAACCCATCCGTTGACGTAAACCCAACGTCCGTAATGGTAGGTTACCCAACCCCAAGGTTCATCGCAGATCCAGACCCAACCGAAAGGTGGAATCCATCGCCAATGACCATAGCGATAAGGCGACCAGCTAGAGTAAATTTTTACGATATTATCGTAAGGCTTCCAAACCCAACCGTATTCTTTTGTGTGAATCCAATTTCCGTATTCTTCTAAGTCTTCTGCTCCGTAGAGAAGATCATCGTAGAATCTTCCGTAATTTGCCCGATTAAGCTTTTCAATAACTTTTCTATCGCGTTCTTCAACCCATTCGTCCCATTCATCCGACAAAATTATTGAAAAATTCCAATCACCTGCCATTGCACCTTCTACCTGGATTACGGCGGAACGTCCAGTGCGAAGTGTAAATCCAGAATCGGTCGAATAAACACGCGTTTCACCTTCGATTGTTTTAATTTTAACTTCCGCACCACTACTGGCGTCTATCCGATAAAGTCCTTCTTTCTGTATAGCAACCGTTGTTTTCGGAGCATCAATCTCGAAAAAAGTTTTCTTTTTATCGAAATCAAACAATCTTAAACTCAGGTTCCCTTGCAAAAGGCTAACAGCAGTGCCTTCATTTCTCAAAGTTAGAATTTTCAGGTGCGAGTTTCTATCAAGTCGAAGATAGGAGTTTTTATCGAATTGTATTTCCAGCTTCGATTCACTGTCCGTTACGATCGAATCTCCTTCAACCAAAGGGAGATTTATAACTGCCCTTTCCCAATCAAGGCAGTCTGCTCGCTGAATCTCGGCACTACCTTCAATGAAACTGATTCTTGCAACCTTTGGCATCTGTGTTTTTCTGTCATCACCTGCAAAAACAAAACCTGATGCAAGAAAAACCAAAAGCAAAACGGTAAAAAAACTTCCTGAGAAAACTTTTCCAAAGAGAGTTTTTTTACAAGGGACTTTTTCAAAGGGAATTTGCCCGGACATAACTTTTCATTCCTATCGAAATTGTTTCGGATTTTTTGCCGAAAAAACGAAGCAATAATTATGCCTTTTACACCGAAAGGCTTTCTGATTCGATTTTGAAAACTTGCGATACAAATTCTGGCTCTCTGAACATGAATGATATATTCGATTTGGTTGAGAAAACGGCCAAAATAGTGTAAAAAATCCGCAAATGCAATTATGTTTGATTCGGTAACAATTGTTTTAATCCTATTAGTGGTTGCTCTTGTTCTGTTTGCCACCGAAAAACTACCTGTTGATGTAATAGGTATTTTGCTTGTCATGAGTTTAATTTTGACAGGGGTTCTGACAGTTCAGGAAGGGTTTGCAGGCTTTGGTGACAGCATAATCATAACTATTGGTGGGCTTTTTGTGCTTACTGGTGGTTTAGCAAAGACGGGTTTGGTAGATTTGATCGGGAGATATTTATACAAATTTGCCGGGAGAAATGAACTTCTTCTGACTTCAGCTATAATGCTCACAGCCGCAGCAACCGCTTCCGTCATGAAAAACACAGCTACAACGGCGATGTATCTACCTGTTGTTTTAGGACTGGCAGAGCATGCAAAGCTTCCTCCATCAAAACTGCTGATGCCTCTTGCTTTTGGTGCGATTTTAGGTGGTTCGTGCACCTTGATTGGGACTTCGACGAACTTAGCCGTTTCAAGTGCCATAGAGCGCTACGGTATGAAACCTTACACGATGTTTGAATTAACGCCGGTCGGAGTTGCCGTTGCTATTATTGGGACGATCTACATGCTTACAATAGGAAGAAGACTTTTGCCAGCACAAGGTAGCACTGATGGAGATAACTCGTTTTTATCTCAATACAACATTCGCGATTATGTTTCTGAGGTTATTGTTCTTCCCGGTTCTTATCTGATCGGCAAAACTTTAGAAGAGTCGGGTCTGAACCAAAAGTTGGGTTTGAACGTTCTCGGCATAATTCGTGGAAAAGAAAAAAAGATAGCCTTCGACCTAAAAGAAAGAATAGAAATGAACGATCTGCTGATAGTCGAAGGGAAAATCTCCGATATCTTGCGCATCAAAGCAGAAGTAGGCATAGAAATAAAACCCGATTTTGAGCTTAACGATAAAGTTTTAGAAAGTGGTGATGTTGAGCTTTTTGAGTTAATGATAATGAGGAATTCAAGGTTTGTTGGACAAACTTTGAAAACCTTGAATTTCCGTCAAAGATATGATCTAACGGTTTTAGCAATTAACCGTCACGGTGAAACCATATTTGAAAAGCTAAGTGAAGTTACGTTACGCTTCGGCGATGTTCTTCTCGTTCAGGGCAAAAGAAGATTGATTGAACCGCTTGTTTCAAACGGAGAACTGCTTTTCCTGGAAGATATTTCAAAAAGTGCGATGCGCATAGAGAAAAGAAAATGGGCTATTTTGGCTTTTTTGATGTTTTTAGTTTTATCGGTTCTTGGAACTATTTCACCCATTTCCGTCCCACTTCCGATAGCGGTGCTTTTCGGCGTTTTGGTTTTGCTTGTAACAAAAACAATCAGATATTCGGAGCTTTATTCGCTGATAGATTTTCGGCTTTTGGTCTTGATAGCTTGTATGCTTAGTTTCGGCATAGCAATGGAAAAAAGCGGTACAGATGTTTACTTAGCCAGTAAGATAGAAACGTATTTTGGTGATTATGGTCCTTTAGCCGTACTTTCGGGATTTTTTCTATTGACGGTATTTTTAACCCAACCGATGTCAAACCAGTCGGCGGCTTTGGTTGTGTTACCTGTAGCCGTAAAAACGGCAATGGCTTTAGGATTAGACCCAAGAGCTTTTGCCGTAACTGTAACATACGCTGCTTCGGCCTCGTTTCTTACACCTCTCGAGCCGGCCTGCGTGCTTGTTTACACTCCCGGACGATACCGATTTTTCGATTTTGTTAAAGTCGGTGCGTTACTTACCGTTTTGGTTTTTCTAACCGTAATTGTGCTGGTGCCTGTATTTTGGAAAATTAGATGAGAGTTGGTGTTGTGGATTGCAAATGAATTTGTCAGCTTTTCGTTAGTCGTCATCTAAGGAAATTTCAACACTTGCAGAAGAATTCGGAGAAGTAACTGAAGAAACCTTTGCTTTGTTTGGATGTCCCGCACTTACGGGGCGAATTTTTCCTTCTTCACAGGCTCTAACCAAAGCCTCAACTACTTTGCCATCATATCGAATGCCGACGTAACTTTGAATTATTTTCAAAGCTTCTTCCATTTTCATTCCTTTTTGATAAGGCCTATCGGTCGTCATTGCGTCAAAAGTATCAGCAACAGAAATTATCTTTGCTTGCAAAGGTATTTGATCTCCTTTAAGTCCTTGCGGATAGCCTTGTCCGTTGACCATTTCATGATGCATATACATTCCCGGCAAAAAGTCTTTCATCGCTGGTATTTGCGACATTATCTTATAACCTTTCTGCGGATGTGTTTTCATTATCTCATATTCTTCTTCGGTCAAGGCAGCGGGTTTTTTTAAGATTTTGTCGTCAATTGCTATTTTCCCAACATCATGAAGCAATGCGCTTATACGGAGTTTTTCGAGTTCTTCTTCGCTCATTCCCAAGTATTTGCCGATCTCAACGGAAAATCTTGCGACTCTTTCCGAATGACCACGCGTGTATTTGTCTTTACCGTCAATTGCCGCTGCCAACGCTTTAACTGTTCCGACGAAAAGCTCTCGGTTTTCCCTAGCTGCCTTTGCAAGTTTTTCAATGTGTTCTTTCAACCTTTCGCTCATCAAATTGAATGTTTTGCCCAGAGTTTCAAACTCTTTGAAACTTCCTAGACTTATCTTGATTGACAAATCACCGCTGGCAATGCGATTGGCAGCGGCTTCTAGAGTAAATATCGGCTTTGTAAGAAGACGCGCAAAGATGCTACCGATTATTACGGCAATTGCTGCAAATGCGATACTTATAATCAACATCTGTAATCGCATCTTCTTGACAGAAGCTAGAGCTGTTTCTTCATCTTGCATTACAATAACGCCGAGATAAACCTCATTACCGATATTTGCAGTTGAATAAGCTCCTATCATGTTGTGAATTTCCCCGCCATACTCAGCCGTGAACGGGAACAGAGCAGATTGGACTTGACGACTAGTTTGTTGCCATTCCTGCACGATCTTTAGATTTGTTAAAGGTTTTTGTTTTTCAACTATCTGTTGATCTTGATGGAAAACAGGCTTACCTTGTTCGTCAACAATAAAAATAATCGGCAATCCCAAAGACCAGAGTTTTTCTTCACTTGCCGGTTGTATCTCCGACATTACACTTGAAATTTCCCTTAAAGAAAGCACACAAACAACAGCCGCACGAACCTGTTTCTCCCGCATTATCGGTATGGCTATTGGTAAAACCAAATCACCACTTTTGCGGAGCTTTTGCGGTTGCCCGATAGCCGAAGCTCTATCTCCCAATCTAGCAAGAACAGATGAAGAAATTCTCTCAAGGTCTGATTCATCTGCAATCTCAGCGCGGTAAACTGATATTCTTTCACCTTTGATTGGATATATCGAAATTGCTACCAGATAAGGATTTTCAGCAAGAACTTGCCTTAGTTTTTCTTGTTCATAGGGTGTTGCTGATAGGTTTGCTTGATCAGAAAATTCAAAAGCTCTCGCAATACCGAAAGCTAAGTCGAAATATCGTTGTCCTATCATTTCTATCTGGCGAGCTTTGTCTTGCACAAGCTGAGTTTGATAACGGCTCTCAAGCGCCCGCAATTCTTGAGCACCGGTTTCCGAAAGAAACCAGCCCGTGAGTAATTGAGGAAAGAAACCAACAAACAAAACCATCAGCAGGACAAGATAAATCAAACTAACTTTTTCTACGGGAAATCGCATGAAATTAACTTGATTTCATTGTAAAATACACGGTTAATTTCAGTCAAAGAAATTTTGGAAATGACATTTGGCATTGACCCAAAATATAATGCTAACTGCTTAAAAACAAAAGCTTGATTTGGATTTTGTAAGATTATCCTCATGAGAATCTTCGACATTTTAAGAGAAAAACAATTTTTCTTTGGTTTAAGACTTCAAAGTGATGAGCTAGAAACACTTGAAGAATACTGCAAACTGGTTTTTCTCAACAATAATTTTCTACATCTGATTGCACCGATGCCACCAGAAGAATTTGCCGTTCGTCATATTCTCGAATCTTTAATGATGCTGGAATTTTTATCTCCTAACGCTAACTTTGCAGATATTGGTGCAGGAGCGGGGCTTCCTTCAATTCCCTGCTTAGTCGTGCGTAAAGATATTAGTGCTGTTTTAATAGAATCGAATCAGAAAAAATCTTTGTTTTTGCTGGATGTCATCAAGCGATTAAACTTAGGAAATCAAGCAAAGGTCATCAACAAGCAATTTCAGGAAGTTGAAAAACCGAATGTTGGGTTTATCGCTTGTCGTGCTTTGGATAAATTCACCCAGAAACTTCCTAAGCTTCTTAAGTGGGGCAGAGGTTCGAATTTTCTTCTTTTCGGTGGGGATTCGATTCGGCAAGTTCTAAAAAAACAAGGCATAGATTATAAAGAGAAATTGCTACCGCTTTCAAAACAAAGATTTCTTTTTTTCATCGAGACAAGTTCTATTACAACTGCCGATTAGTGATTTATATCGCTCTAAGTTAGTAGGTGATTTTATCTTATTACCGGTGGAAGTTGCCGACTGCAACAAAAAGAAGTTAATGTTGACAAAAATAAAAAAGGTGCATCGCCGTTGTGATGCACCCTTTTGAGGCTAGCCCAGTTTTTATAAAGTTAGGATTTTCTAAAATTGAAATCTTCGGCTTGATTTTCTTAATTCTTTTTTTTCTCATCGGAAGGCTTACCCGAAGAAAAAAGTCCGGATGCGACTTCCAGCCAACGTCTTTGCGCTTCTAAGATACTTTTTAACATCGAATCGGCAAAGTTTGTTACGTGCGCAATTTGCGATTTCTCATCTATTCCCAAACTTTTCTTTACTGTTTCGTTTATTTGCTCACTTTGCTTTTGCAAAAATTCGGCCCATGCATTTTGCATCTGCGAAATACCTTCAAGAAAAACTTCAATATTTCTCTTGAAAATAGCAGGATAGCTGGAAGGCTCAGAGATATGCTTTAGGCTACCCGCAATTTCAGCACTTTGCTTGCTAAGAATCTTAGACCACTGATTTTGCAAAGCTATAAAATTTTCTGCGTTTTGTTTCATCATTTTTCCGACTGCATCAATAGATTCGCCCTTCACTCCGCTTGCATCGGAAATAAGCTTCAAGAGCGTTTCTGTTTGTTGCAAGCTTATCTCAAACCAAACCTTCTGAATACTTATAAATTCTCTAAGAATCACCTCGACAAGGTTCACAGGACTTTGCAAACCTTCTTTTGAAGCACTGACAGCTTCAACAGTAGCATCTTTTCTTTGTTGTTGTGTTTTGCTTTTTGACTTAGCAGAAGCTGTCTTCTTTTTCGCCCGAGATTTTTTGCTTGACGGCGACTTTGATTGCTTTGCTTTGACGTCCCGACCTGCATTCTCTTTTGCTGAGCTTGTTTGAGAAATTTCAACTATCTCTTTCTTATCCTTTTGCTCCAAATTCATTTCGTCTTTCGATTTCATGATGTTTTTCCTCCTTTTCGATGTTCTGTCTTCCTCCTTCAAAAGTTGAAAAGAAGGAAGAGCCAGTCTGTTTTAAGACTCTTCCTTCGTTGAGGAGGGAGTTACTTGCTTGTTGCTTTTGCTTGGGCAGTTTCAGCAGTTTTTCCGAAACTGTTGAATATGCTTTTCGCAAATTCAACAACTTGCTTCTGAACGGGTAGATCACCTTTCGCAGCAGAATTGATGATATTTTCTCCCGTATTTGCGAAGAGTTTTAGCCAGTCTTGTCTAATCTGAGAAGTTGCATCCCAGTAACCCTTTGCAACCTTCAAAGCCTCTACATTCGCATCGTAACCAGCCTTGTAAATAGCTTGCGCATAGTTTTCTGCAACTTCGGCAGCTTGAACTACAGTCTTCAAAGTAACAGTGGCTACTCTCTGTGTTAATTCAACCGTGCTTTCAAATGTTTCGTTTGCAATACTTTTCTTTGTCATTTCCTTCTTTCTCCTTTTTCTAAAATTTTTACAGCCTTTTTCCGACTGACAGCTTTAATAATAACAATTAAGAAAAACTCTGTCAAGTAAAATTTTCGCATTTGCACAATTTCCTTTACTTTCTCTCTCTAACTTTGGCGTTTACCGTAATTTTTTTATTGTGCAAATTCTAAAAATTTATGTTTTTTTAAGTGAAATTTGAAAGTGGCAGGCTAGCAGGTTCATAATTTGATAAGTTTTCGTGATAAAATTTTGCCATGCCAAGGAGGAAAGCGAAAAAAACGGACTCGACGGAGCCGAACACAAACGAGGTTATAATAAAGCGATATGGAAACCGTCGTCTCTACAATACAGAAACAGGCGGATATGTTACATACGAAGATTTAATCGGTCTGATAAGAGAAGGACACGATATAAAAGTTATAGATTCGGTTTCTTCTGAAGATGTTACCAAGACAATTTTGATACAGTTGATTTTAGAGGAGGAAAAAAGAAAGAAAGCTATTTTACCGACCCAGTTTTTGTTTCAGCTTTTGCGCTCACGTGAAGAAGCGGTGCAGGATTTTTTCAAAAATCATCTTGCGGCGAGTTTTGAGGCTTATCTGAAAACAAAAGAAGAATTCGACAAAAGATTTCGTGCCATGTTGGAGATGGCAGCTACAGCTCCGCAACTTTGGGAAAAGCTAATCCCCGGTGCTGAGATGTTTCGTGAGTTCTTGACAGGTAAGAAAAAAGACGAAGACGAAAAAAACAGTGAAAAGAAACAAGGTGGCTGTAGCAAGAGAAAATCAACGAGAAGGCAATAAAATTCATAACAATTTGTAGAAAACTTTATGGAAGAGAAAAATTCGTAGGAAAAGTTTTAACGAGGATTATTTTTTCTTAGGTAAACCTTCACACGAAGATTTTCTAGTGGGATTTCTCTTGAAATCTCAAAACTCGAAAGAAAATTACTCGGCATAAACGAATCAGCATTTTCTACTTCCAATGGGATCTCCGTGACGAACCACTCTTGAATATCTTCTAAAAATTCTGAGTAGGTTTTCGCACCTCCGATAATGAATAAGTTGCATTTGAGGTATTTTCGCAAAAACAAGACTTCTTGTTTTGTTCGCATTAGCAATAAACCTGCCCGAGACTCAAGGTTTCTTGAGCGACTGAGCACGATATTTAGTCTATTTTTCAAAGGTTTACCGATTGAAAGCCACGTATTGTAACCCATCACGACTGCATTTCCTGTGGTTATTTGCTTGAAGAATCTGAGGTCAGAAGAATAGTACCAAGGAATTTTCCCATCTTTGCCTATGGCGAAATTTTTCGCAATTGCGACAATGCCTATTACTTTTGCCTCATCCATGTCTAGAATTATATTTGATTTTGCTCCAAAAACTAGGTTTCGACCAACTCTTTCGGGGTGATTTTGGAGTCTTACGTTTTTTAATTTTTAGCTTTTTCGATAAGGACTTCATGATAAAATTAAAGATTTGAGGCGATATGAACACGGCTAATAAGAGCCTCATCATACATATAAATGTTGGCAACCAGAAGCGCACCGAGTTTTTCGATGAAGACAGGATTCGTTTTGGAACAGAGCCTGATTACGAACTTCAAGTCCGCACGTCAAGAGTAAAAAAACTAGGCTTTTGGTTTGAGATAAAAAGAGAAGATGGTGGTTACCATATAACAAGATTTGACGAATCTCTCGACTTACTCCTTAACGGCAAATCCCTGAAGTCGTTAATAACGGCTAATAATTCCGACCGAATTTCAATCAAAGACGGCGATAGGCTTTCAATTGATGGAACAGGCGTGAATTTTTCTTTCTTTGTAGTCGAACCTGATTCGGCTTTGGTCAGGGCTAATAGATTTTCACATATAGCCCCATTCATAGATGAAGCAGCCCTCGACGCGGCAAGTTCTTCGAAACGGGAAGACGCAAAAATTTTCTTGCGTGAATTTACCAAAGAACTTTTTAGAGAAACCAGCCTAACAACAAAATTGATTATTTTGTTTTCATTTCTGTTTGTGGTTTTTAGCTTGCTTTATTTCGGTTTTTCTTTTGTTTCCGAAATTAGAAAAACACGCGAACAAGTTGCAAGGCAAGAGGAAGTTATTCAAAGATTAGAAAAACAAATTCAAGAAACTAACGAACAACTGAGCAATCTTGACAAAACAAGCCAACAAATTATCAAAACCGTATCGCTTGCACCTAATTTGCGTGTTCAGTATGGCGATGGAGTTTGCCTAATTGTCGGAACATACGATTTGGTAAGCAAGGAAAACGGAAAAGTCTTGCGTTATCCTGATCCTTCGATTTATCAACCCGATCCTTTCGAGCCACTTGAGGGTGAAAGCACACCAACTAAACAGTCTCCATTTCAGATAACTTTGACAACTGAAGGAAACGGCGCACCAGTGGAATATGACTTCATCGGCACAGGATTCCATGTTGGTGGTGGTTACATAGTAACGAACCGCCACGTGGTTCAACCTTGGGAAGAAGATGAGCTGGTCATTCAGATGATGAAACAAGCAAATGCAAGGCCACATGTGAAGAGATTGGTAGTTTACTTTCCAAAGCTACCAAATCCGATACCTTTGAAGGTCGTATCCATCGGACGGCGCGAAGATGTAGCAATTGGAACTATTGACCTGCCTCTTACAACATCTGACATCCCTGCTTTACCAATGGATACTTCATCTGATGCAGTTACCATCGGTAAAACAGTTGTTTCCATTGGCTATCCAAACGGTCCTGACAGACTTCTTGCAATGCTTGATGATGAAGAAGCCAGAAGCATCAGTGCTCGTTTTGGAAGTTCCAGACAAGCTCTCTTGAATTATCTAGCTCAGGCAGGGAAAATCCAACCATTAACAACACCAGGAGCAATAACTGATTTAGATTCCAAAAGAATAGTTCATGATGCAAAAACGGCTGAGGGTGGTTCGGGGGCCCCTCTTTTCGGGCAATCTGGGAAGGTTATCGGTGTTAATTTCGGTGTTTTTACAGAAAACACAGCTTCTAACATGGCAATTCCAATTAAATTCGCAATAGAACTTTTGAAAGATGCTGGATGGAAACCACCTGAAGAGATGCAAGATGAGCAAGAAAAACAGATTCGAGCCACTCAAACTTCACCTAAATAAAACCAATATGTCTCTGAAAATGAAACTCGACTTTTCAAAAGAAGTATCCGAAGCCAAAGCTTCAAACCGGGCAATTGTTGCATTGGAATCAACAGTAATTGCCCACGGATTGAAGTTTCCCGAAAATTTTGAAACTGCTTTGGAAATGGAAAATGAAATCCGCTCGCTTAGTGCAGTTCCTGCAACAATTGCCGTTATTTGCGGAAGGATAAAGGTTGGTTTAGATAAAGAAGAATTGTCGCAGTTAAGTGAAAGCCAAAGCATCAGGAAAGTTTCGAAAAGAGATTTGCCGATTTGCATGGCTAGGAAACAAAACGGGGCAACCACTGTTTCTGCAACATCTTTTATAGCTTATCAAGCAGGAATAAAAATCTTCGCAACTGGTGGAATAGGCGGTGTGCATCTTGGTTTTCCCACCGATATCTCCGCAGACTTGCCGACTCTCGCAGAAACTCCGATTACCGTGGTTTGTTCCGGCCCAAAATCAATTTTAGATTTGGTCGCTACAAGGGAATTGCTTGAAACTTATGGAATTCCAATTATCGGCTACAGATGTGAAGAAATGCCATCATTTTTTTCTTCAAAAAGCGGCTTGAAGGTTGATGAAGCCGTTGATTCAATCAAGGAAATTGTTGAAATTATAAGGCTAAGAGACGAATTAGGAATGAAGAGCGCTTGCTTGATAATGAATCCGGTTCCGCCCGATTTTGAGATTGACTTTGAAGAACAGAAAAGTTATCTAAATTGTGCACTTGAGCTTGCAAGAAAGCAAAATGTTAACGGTAAGGACCTTACACCTTTTTTGCTCAAAAAGATGTCCGAACTCAGTCAGAACAAAACTCTCCAAGCGAATATAGCTTTGCTAAAAAGCAATTCAAGGCTGGCCGCAATGATTTCGCTTGAACTGGCAAAAGCTGTCTGAGAATTTCCAGAAACTGAGAAATTGCTGGTAATCCTGATTTTTCTGTTGATTAAGTTTTCCTGCTTACAAGAAAAACTTTTTGTTTGTGTCTGAATATGTTGCCACTGGTGTCTTTTCGCTGTTAAAATTTGATTGGAAACTTTGAGGAGGTCGAGAAATGTTAAAAAGCTTGAGTAAGCGGGTTTTAATGTGTTTTGCTTTTTTTGTTCTTTGCACTACGGTTCTGTCTCAAGCAAAGAAAGTCATAACTAACGTTGACCTAGAAAAATATCGCCAGCAGCGCATTAAAGCAGAGCAGGAATATCTTGAAAGATATCAACAAAAAGGATTGCCTTCACCTGAAGAGATAGAAAGGATAGCGCAAGAACGACGTAAATGGCTTGCAGAGTTTTCACAAAGATACCAGCAACAAACAATTCAAACAGTCGAAGACTTTCAAAGAAGAGCTAATGAACTTAAATTGCAAATAGCATCAATCGAAGCTCAGATTGCCTATGTTAGAAAACAAATAAAAGATTTTGATGGACCTTACAGAGGTGGCACAGTTTCATCAGGCATCTTCACAGGCACTTTCTTTTTCCCTACTTTGCCGCAAGGTACAGTAATCGGACAATCGCCGACCACTCCGCTTAATGTTCAAACCGTTCAAAATTTCGGGCTTGGCTTTCCGACCGCAACCGAAATACGCAACAGAGTGAACGGCGTATTTTTACCTGCTCCTCAACCCATCACTCAAGCTTCTGCCCCACAAGGAACAGGTACTTTCTTCTTCCCTTTCCCGGTGGTTGTTGATAATGCTAACTATGCTCGTCGGAGATTGGTGGAGAGATTACAGGAACTAGAACAGCTTCGTGCCGGACTTTTGGCAACATTTTCTGAGCTAGAAGAACAAGCCCGACGTGCAGGGGTCAAAATCAAGTAATCTCACCAAGGAATATCAGTTCTTGGTTGATTCATCGGGATTTCAACACTTTAAGAATTTCTATGTGCCTGTGCAAAATTGCTTAACCTCAGTGCGTCTTGTAGTGCCGTGATCCTTCTTCACGAAGATAGCAAGGATGTTGAAAAGAAGGTTTTGAATTCCCTATCAATTCTTGCACTTCGTGCAGAGAAATAATAAACCTTGTAGGCAGATCAGTCATTTATGAATGCCAGTTATCTGATCTACTGTTCTGGTTCGGCAAACAAAAGAAGAAAACATTGTAGGTATCGCTCGGGAGGGAAATTCAACAGCGATTTCGACAATGGTAATTATGTCATCAGACACTGGTTCAAGAGGAGGAGCATTTGGAGCGGGTATGGTTGGCGTTGACATAGGAGATTTTGTGGATTTGGTGTAGAAAATGCGGCAGGTTGTGTGTTGATTGTGTTTCCGGATGGATTAGTGTTGTTGGAGGTTCTGGAGTGGTGAATGAGTTGTGTTGTGATTAGTTTTCCGGTCCTTTGGAAGAAGCTGAAGAGAATAGAAGAATAGCAAAACATCTGTTGATGCGGAGCATTGAGTAGCCAATCTTACTCTAGCCCTAGCTCTAGCTTTAGCTTTTCTTTTAGCATTGCAAGTAAAAAGAAACCAACTGCTGCATTTAGAGCAGACAGACATCGTTCAAAGACAATCTTGGAGTTTTCGAGCGAGGAAGAGAACATCTCAATCGCAGCAGAGACCTTGTCGTTCTTAGTTATGAAAACTTTAGCCGCCTTAACTTGCGCAGTTACTTCTAAAGCTGCTTTTTCGACTATCTGCCTCTCATCTTGACTATTGACTTCCCAGAGGTTTGGGAAAATAATAAGGATACTTTTTTCTAGCTCTTCCAAAGTTAAAAAGCCTTTTTGTCCGGTAGCGTTTCAGTGGTTTTTAGCTGATCTCATCATAAGATTAAACTTCCCCTGATAGAACGGTTATAATCCTCATCAGCTAACGAACTTTCTAAATTGTCAAAAGCGAAACTAAAGTAACCTTCTCAGAATAGAAAGGAATCGAAAAAGACGGAACTATTACGAGATGATAATTTTGATGCTTTGCTGAAATAAGTTCCTCGCTTTGGTCAAAGTTTGTTAATTGCGTCTAGTAGTCTTGACGCTAAAGTAGGATTCAGATCGAGAAGAGCAATGTATTGTTCACGTGCTAGTTGTTTGTTGCCCGTTGCTGCATAGACATAACCTAGATTATATCGAGCTTTGGCAAATTTAGGGGCTAACTCAATGCATTTTTTGTATGCCTCTATTGCCCTAGAAGGCTGGTCAATGGCGAAATAGGCGTTTCCAAGCAGATAAAATCCGTCAGAATCGTAAGGATTCTTTTGTGTGTATTCCAGCAATCCTTCAACGGCTTTTTGATAAGACGCATTTGCTAAGGCTTTGTTTTTAAGTGAATCGTAAGCTCTTGCAAGATAGAAATGAGTTTCTCCATCGTTTGGTTTGAGCTCAAGTGCTTTTTTGCAAGCCTCAATTGCTTGATTGTATTGTTTTAGATCGTTATAGGCACGACAAAGATTGGTGTAACCCATTTGTTCATTAGGCAAAAGTTTCGTAGCTATCTGAGCAGCAGTTGCAGCGTCTTGATGCCTATCTGAAAGACTATAGATTCGGCTTAAACTAATATAAAAACTCCCGTCATTTTGATAAAGGTTTAATCCGCGTTTGAGAGTGGCTATTGCTTGATCGTAATCTCCTAAAACCCTATAAGTTTCGGCAAGGCTGAAGTAAACCAGCTTCAAATCGGATTTTTCCTGCAGAGCCTTTTCGTAAGCTTGTGAAGCTTCTTCGTATTTACGAAGCAATTGAGCCGCTTGACCAACATAAACCCAAGATTCTGCTCTGTATCTGGTTCCTTTTTTCAATGCTTGAAGTGCTGCTATTCCTTGCTGAGTATATTCACCCAATGCGTTATGGCAAACTGCAATGTAGAAATAAATATCTGGCTTCGTATCGTCAAGCTCTGCAGCACGTGTGTAATGCTGCAAAGCATTTCGGAAATCTTGCTTTGCTCGATAAACATCACCTGCAGCTAAGTTGAAATATGCACTAGAAGGTTGTATCTGCAATGCTGCTTGAATATCTTTCAATGCTAGATCGTAATCCTTTTGCCAGTAATATGCCTGCCAACGAACGGTATAGACATCAAGCGGTCTGTAACCTTGTTCCAAAGCCGTAGAAAAATCAATTATAGCCTGGTCATATTCGCCTAAGTTGTAGTGGGCATAGCCTTTTGAATAATGCGCATAAGGATTATTGGGAAGAACAGCTATTGCTTCAGAGTATTTTTTTATTGCTTCTCGGTAATTTTTTTCCCTGAAAGACTTATCACCTTCTATTACAAGCTTTCTGGATGCTTCTATCTTTTTCTTTTCTTTTTTGGGCTGAGATTGAACGGTAATCGGGAAGCTAAGAACAAAGCAGGTGAACAAAGTGAACAATGTGAACTTCAAATTTCTCATAGGCTTTCACCTCACTATTGTAAGATTTCAAGCCTTCTCTCAGGCGTCTTCTTAGGTTCTTGACCAGGTTGATTGTCTGTCTTTCTAGAACTTTGTTTCTTGGTCGTAGAAGTAGGTTTTCTGTCATCTCTCTCTAGATTTCTCTTTTGAGAGGTTTCGGTTTTGTCTTCATTAGGGGAAGTATTTGAAGAAAATGTTGTTGGATTAGCAGTATTTGTGTTTAAGTTTTCAAAGCTAGGTGTCGGTGATGTTTGAATAATAATCTCTGGGGTTTGCTCGACAAACACTTGAGGAGTTAACGTCGGTGTTGGTTCTGGTGTAGTCTCAATAAACGGGGTTGGCGTAGGTTTAGCCGTTGAAAATAAAACGTTTCTGAAAACATAGGCTCCAGCAACAAGTAAAACAGCTCCAAACAGGAAAATTGAAACAACTGCCATTACTATTAGCGAGAACTTACTTTTTGAAGGTTTGGAGGTAACAGGCTGTTGCGGGGCGATGGGCTGTGAAACATACTCTTGAGTTATGTTTTCTTGCACTAAGGTGGCCGTTTTTTCGTATGCTACGGTTTTAACCTCTTGCCTTTCAGGAAAAGCTTGTTCTTTTTGCTCTGAAAGTAATTCATCATATTTTATTATCGGAACGGTAAGATTTGATGAATCTTCACGAGAACTAACCTCTTGAGGTAACTTTTCAGGTATATGCGGAAAGTTCTGAAAAATAGACTCTTTTTGTGAAGAAAAACCTTCTGTTTTTTCTTCCGCTGATACTACCTCTGGGAATATCTGTTCTGGCAGAATTTCTGTTTTCTTTTGAGAATACCCGAACTTTTCCTCTACGAAAGGAGGCTTAACTTCTTTCGGTGAGTCTTCCAAGATCAAAGTTTTCTGGAGATCATCTCCAACATCAACAGAAACCTCTTCTTGTAAAACTTCTTTTGTATCAAACTTTGATTGAGGTGTAAGTGGGACGTTTTGCCGGGTTTCTTGCTTTTGAGGGTCAACTTCTACCATCGAAGATGTGAAAAAGTAATTGGTTTCGAATCTTTTTTCGACTGGTGTAGATTCCGCCAGAGAGATATCTTCTTGAGTAAGAACTTCAGTCTTTAACTCAGATGGCAAAGCAGAAGCCCTAAGATGAGATTCTGACTGCTTTCTTTTCACATCTGCATAAACTTCCCTTAAAAAACTTTGCATTTCTTTAGCCGATGAATACCTTAGGCTAGGAGATAAACTCATTCCTTTCATCACCAGATCGGAGATTTCTTTAGGTACATTTGGATTTATAACGCTCAGGGGTTTTAATGGATCGGGAAACTGATTCAGCACTTGATCGGCACGAGTCGTAACATCAGGCGGTGTTTGAGCAGTCAAAAGATAATAAAGTGTTGCCGAAAGAGAATAGATATCGCAACGCTCTGTAACTCCAGAACCTCTGATCTGCTCTAGCGAAGCATAACTGGATTTTGTATTTTGGCTGGTAACCGATAAAGGAAACCCGAATAAGAATATAGCTTGATTCTTCGTTAGCTTCAGATTTTGAGGCTTAACATCGCGATGAATGATAGGTGGTGATTGAGAATGCAAATAGGCTAGGACTTCTAGCAATTGGTCTGCCCAGAAAATGACCCATCCTAAAGGCAAAGGTTCTTTAGAATTTTCTACAACTTCAGATAAGTATTCACCAGAAATGTACTCAGAAACCAAATACCTTGCACTTCCTTCAGAAAAATAGTCAATGAATTTCGGAAGATTTGGATGCTCAAGTTTTATCAAAGCAAGTGCCTCTCGCTGAAGGCTCTGTGATTGTTTTTCATCATAGCAAAACATCCTTTTCATCAATACCGACTTTCCTGAAGCCTGATCTACCGCCAAATAGACTTCTCCATCACTGTCTTTGCTTTGGAGGTTAACAATCAAATAACGTTCGCCTACGATTGTGTTACGTTCTAAAGTATTCATTTCCTACTCTGATTTTCCTCCCTTGATTTTAGGAGTTTAAGGGATAAATAACAGTTTTTCTGATGGAAGAATTGCCGGTTGTCCTTTGTGTTGCCAGCATCTTCCACCACCTTTGACACGGCGTTTGCAAAAGCTGCCTTTTTTGGTTTCTGCACCACAGTAATAAACCGGGTCTTCTGCCGTTGTTCTGGTATCCTTATGCTGAGCCGAGCTTTCAAACTTAACTGTTGATGCATTCGCCGGTGCTTTAGTTTGCCCTGTATTTTTAGCTTCAGAATTTTGCTCGAGATTTTTTACGGCGAAATTTTGTTCGAAACTCTCTTCTGCAAGAGTTTTTTTGGTGATAGAAACTTTTTCGATTTTTAATTCCCGATCAGTAGTTTCCTTTAAAATCAAATTCCCAACGCCGGAGAGTCCGAAAATAAAAAGCAAAGTCCAAATAATTTTTGGAAGGAGTTCATAGCCTTTTTTATCAATCTCACAAACCTCACAAAACCTTCGGCTCGTCCAAAGTTTCCAGTCTTTTCGGAGAATTTTCTCTCCACACTCACAACAAAATTTCGGCTTATAAAGCATAGACAAACTTTCTGGAAACTACAAATCATCAAACTTGCTTAAACTTTATTTCATTATACTATAGGCTTAAGTGATTTGTTAAGATATTGTCTGAATCGAAAAATGAAAACCAAACCTCTTTTGTTACTTTTTTTCATTTTTCTTTGCTTTTCGTCTTCAAGATCTCAAGACGAGGATGTTATAAAAATTTCAACCTCGATTGTAAGGCTCAATATCGGAGTAGTCGATCATTTGGGTAATCCTGCGTTGAATCTGAAAAAGGAAGATTTTCTTGTTTATGAAGACGGAATTAAGCAGACCATATTGAATTTCGAGCCGGATTCATCGCCATTTTCTATTGCCTTGCTTTTGGATATGTCTGGTTCAACACTTGCCTTTAGACAAACACTTAAATTCGCAGCAGCCCGTTTCATCAATGCACTTGCCCCTGAAGACCGAGTAGCTGTAATAGAATTTTATGACAAAATTAAGCTAAGAAATGATTTTACGACAGATCGAAAAACTATACTCAACTCAATCAATGTTGCCAACGGACGCGGTAAAACACAGCTTTACAAGGCATTAGAATTTGCTTTGAATAAACTTGCAGAAGAAAAGAATCGTCGCAAAGCAATAGTCGTTTTAACCGATGGAGTTGATAGTGACTTAAGAGATCGGGACAGAATAACTTTGTCGAAAGTTGCTGAAGATAAAATCAAGAATTTCATTAACTCCGATAAAATCGAAAACTTGATTAACCTTGAAGAAGATTCTCTGCTCAAGAGGGTAGTTGAAAGGGCCGAAAAAGAAGGTGTAAGTATCTATCCACTTGCCCTTTCTACTGGTGATCCGAAACTACTTCCCGATCCAACCCCATTACAAATAGCTTTATTCAGAATCGCTCGCGAACGTCTGGAACTTCTTGCTAGAAGGACAGGTGCTTCACTAAACAACATAAACCGCCTCGAAGAAATAGGAAGAGTTTATGCTATGGTTGCAGCAGAAATTAGAACTCTTTATACGATCGAATATATGCCGAGCAACGATAAACGAGACGGAAAATGGCGAACGATAAAAGTCGAAATGACTAATCCGCAACTGATTGCACGAACTAAACCGGGTTATTACGCAAAATAAACAAGTTTTTGCCTGGCTACTCTGAATCAATTTAATTTGGAATATTTCCAACCTCAACCTCTGAAATTGCTTCTGTTTTTTCACGAAAGACCAGTTTCTTTATTTCATCGAGTTTTTCTAAAGTGGCTTCTTCTCCAGCTTTTATGAATTCATTCATTTTTCCTATCTCATCAGGTCGCAAATGGGAAACCTTCGGAATAATAACAACATCAGCCTGATAGTGCTGACTCTTTCCAGCCGTTCTTAAAAGAAGCATAGCCGATTGAAAGAATATCCCCAAGAATGTGTTTGGTGTTTTCCAAAAGGAAGAGCCAGAGGCATTGACATCAACAGCAATCACAATTTGAGCACCAAGTTCACGCACGGCTTTTGTCGGTACTAAAGAGGTTACCCCTCCGTCAATTAACATGCGTCCTTGATATTCAACTGGAACAAAAACTCCTGGAATAGCACAACTAGCACGGACGGCAGTTATTAAATCTCCTTTTTCCTTGAAAACTACTTCTTCACCTCTTTCTAAATCGCAAGCAACGACTGCCAGTGGTTTCGGTAAATCTTCAAATCTTTTATACGGCAGATTTTTTATAAGAAAATTGCCTAACGGTTCGTTGCTTAGAATTCCTTTTGTCGAATACGAAAATTTAGCAATGCGAAGCCAATTCATCTGACTACCGATTTTTATTATATCTCCTACATCCATACCGCAAGCTAGAGCGGCCGCTACAATTGAGCCTGCCGATGTTCCAGCAACGTAATCAATCGGGATTTTGTTTTCAATCAAAACTTTCAAAACTCCCAGATGAGCATACCCGCGAGCCGCTCCACCAGAAAAAGCTATTCCAACACTCTTTCTCATACAAACAAAATCATAAGCGTTTTCGAATCAGTCTTAAACTGCTTATATTTACCAGTTTTGGATTGCCTATTAGCTTTTTGAATTGCAACTCTTTCGATTGTAGAATCCCAAAAGATTTACTTAAAAGTCTTAAATTCAATCTTGATGCTTATTCTATCAAGTAAACCGATTGCTTTTGAAACAACTCGACTGAGCTTGATTTGACGCGATTTGAATTTGTTACAATGAGAAACTTCTGATTCCAATCTGACGCTTGCCGAAAACCCGATTTTGGCTTATATTTATTCTTATCATTGAAGTCTTGCGGACCTAGGGTCGGAGTGACCCAAATTAGTCTTCGGCGCTTAGAGGTGATTAGCCTCGATGAAGTAGGAAACTCTACCTTTATATAAAGGTGGAAGTAGTTCACCCAAACCATGCAGACAACCGATTTCCGCAAAAAAGGTAAAAGATACATAGGTTTCGTTAAAGCCTGTCCAGTCTGTGGAAGAGAAGCTAAAAACAAGCTGGTTCAGCTTGCATTTCTAGACGAAGAACTTCAAAAACTAATTCGCGCAAATGCTTCGAGTGCGTCTGTTGTTCAAGCGGCTTGCGAAAGGTGTGTCAAACTTTTCGACCGTGCAAAAGAGCAGATTCTCAAGGATGCTGCTGTCCTGAAAGATGGATCTCATGTTCTTTCGATACCGCTCAGACTTGATGCCGACGAAAGATTTACAGGCAAGGGGGTTACGATAGCCTTTTTAGATTCGGGTTTCTATCCCCACGCCGATCTTACAACTCCTGTAAATCGCATTTTGGCGTATCAAGATATGACTGCTGAAAAAGGTGAGCTGGCCTCACTTTTCAAGGTTGACGCTGCAAGCTGGCATGGGATGATGACAAGTGTTGTAGCCGCAGGCAACGGAAGTCTATCAAACGGATTTTATCGTTCGATAGCTCCTGAAGCTAATGTGGTGCTGGTGAAACTTGCTAAAACGGGTAGAATTACAGAGAAGGATATTCAAGCAGGGCTTGAATGGGTTTTGGAGAATCGAAAGCGCTTTGATATAAGAATCGTCAATATCTCGGCAGGCGGAGATGCCGAGGCTAGCTATCTACATGACAGCCTCTCTCAAACAGTTGAAGAGTGTGTTCGTCAAGGTCTCACAGTTGTTTGTGCTGTAGGAAATTCAGGTCATTTACCGAATCATCCTGTTTATCCACCAGCTTCTGCCCCCTCTTGTATTGCTGTTGGCGGTTTGGATGATCAAAATTCAATAAATCGAGCACGACGTGGAATGTATCGTTCAAGCTACGGACCTACGATTGATGGTTTACAGAAACCTGAAGTAATTGCTCCAGCCATTTGGGTTCCGGCTCCTATTCTTCCGAATACTCCAACGGCGCAACAAGCGGCACTTTTGGAAAAGCTTGACAAAGCCGAGGACGACCAACTCCAAGAGATAATCCGCGCAAATCCAGGGATTGATGCGGAACTTGATGCAGCCGTTGATCGTCCTGCACATATAATTCGTCAATTAGTTGTTATAAAAATTCGGCGCGAAAACGTTATAACGAAGAATTATAAGTATGTTGACGGAACGAGCTTCGCTGCTCCGATAGTCTCTTCAATAGCCGCACAAATGCTTCAAGCTAATCCCGATTTGACGCCGCAGCAAATAAAGAGAATCTTGATTTTGACTGCCGAGAGACTACCGAATTACGAAATTGATCGTCAAGGTTGGGGTGTCATTGACCCACGACGAGCCGTAGAGATGGCTTTATCATTGAAAAATCAACCTTTCTCAAAGACCGAAAAATAAGCTTGACCTCTAAAATGCTTGATCTTGCGAAAAGAAATGTTAAAAACTATAGACTTCAGAAACCACTGGAAACTTGAGTAAACAGAAATTTTGTTTTCTTAACTTGCGAAGCTATTAGTAATTTCCAACTCGACATCATTTAGATTTTGATGATTGTTGTGATTTCGCAGAAATTAAGCTTTCTATTTTTCCTCTCAAAACGGCAGTATTAAATCTACCTTGGCGAGAGTAAACTTCTTTTCCATCTGTGTCAAACAAAACGGTAAAAGGTAAACCGCCTTGCCATTTTTCGGAGACGATGTTCGCTGCTACTGTTTCATCTTCGCTTTTCAAAAGATATGCAGGCATTTTTGCATTGACTTCCGACAAAAATTTAGGAACATCACGGTTGATCTCCACCGGATAATCTAAGGAAATCACTACAACATCAATTTGAGTGCCGTACTCTTGGTGAATCTTGACTAGATCTGGAAACTCTTCACGGCAAACATCACACCATGTAGCCCAAAAATTTATCAGAAGAGGTTTCCCTTTAGGTTTTATTAATTCTCTCAATCCTTCGTTATTAATCAGGATAACTGTAGAAAGTTGTTCTTCATTTTGTTCTTTTCTAATCGCAGTTTTCTCGGATGTTTTTTCTACCTGATTTGGTTCAGTTTGGGGTAAAACATTTATACTGAGAATACATACGGCAACAAAGGGCAGAATAAAACCTGCTAATCTAAATTTCATAACCTATTTCTCTGTTCGTTTGTTTTTACGAAGTTTTAGTTCGGCGAATAGTTACAATCTTAGTTTCGGGTATGATTTTTTCTTCCGCTCTTTTAATTGTGCAACCAAACGCTTTGGTTGAAGACTTGGCTATTGGTTTAGCTGCCAAAAGTGCATCCAAAGCATTGCGTAAGTAATTTTCTGTAACATTCTTGCCTGAACGATCGTTGTCAACAGCTCCTTTGTAAATAAGTTTGCCAGCTGAGTCAAACAGAAAAACTTCTGGTGTAACGGAGGCATTGAGTTCATCTGCTAAAATATTGCTTTTATCAATTAACACAGGGAAAGAGTATGTCTCTTTGGCATGAGAACGAATCTGTTCAGGCGACTCTGTAGAATTCGAGTTGATTCCTATGAAAGCAATTCCTTTTGATTTGTATTCGTTAAAAGCTTGATTGATTCTCTCGTTGTATTCTCTAACTACTGGGCATTGAGTTGATAGGAAAACAATAACGGTACCTTTCTCACCCCTCAAAGACTTGAAACTTTGTTCTTTGCCGTCAACATCAACTAGTTTGAAATCTTCAAGCACTATCTCGTAACCATCCGCAGAGACTTGCACAAATAAAGACAAAAATGCTAAAAAAATGAGCGAAAGAAAAGCAACGTTTTTCATATTTTTGTTTTTACTCCTTTTTCTGAATTTGAAACCTACATAGTAAGTTTATCTGTCAGATACTCTATCAGTCAAAAGCCATAAAATTTTTGTGCATATCTTTTCTTGGTCCATACAAGATTCAGCCAATTTTCCAAATGTTGACGTTAATCTTTTGCTCATACTTTTTCATCGCTCATAAGTTCACCGTCGCAAGGACAGCAGCTCACAAATAATTTTAGTCTATGTGTAATTCTCGTATTTTGCCGTTAGACCTTAGAGAATTTTTAATTAAACTTTCTTAAACAAACGGTCGGATAGTTTTTCCGATTCTGCTTGAGTTCAAGGTTTTCCATGCTTTAGAAACCTCTACAACTACACATCAGACAGCGATCGCAAGGCTTTGGAGTGGGTTCAAGTGGGCAAATCTCGTAATTTTCCTCTGCAAGTGACTTAAGCGAGGAAAACTGTTCATGGCTTGGATGAACAAGCAAATTACCTGAAATTAAAATCTCATCTAATCCAATAGCATCGGTCGCTTTGTTATCGAAAATTCTTTGCTTTTTAGTTTCCTGCTTTTTTTCTTCGTTTTCAACAGATCTCTGAATGATTTTGAAAAGCAGAGATTCGATTCTATCGAGTCGCCGATTTATAAGCTCGAAATTTTCTTGAACCGATAAGGAAGTCTCTTTTTTCTGGCCTTCCTCTAAAAGCTTTAGTAGCATTTGAATTGTTTTCTTATCGAGCATTGCGAAGCTATTGTTGTTTTGGGAGTAAATCTATGTAATCAACAACTCCAACTATTGCGGAATCTATCGCAGCTCCGGGTTTTCCTGTAGCAGATGTTGAGGCACTCCAACCTTCTTGAGTAACTATCACGATGTCGCCTTCGCCAGCATCAACCGCGTCCACGGCTAAGCAAGTGTAGTCCATATCTTTGCCTTCGGGATTGATTTGACGACACAGCAATATGCGAGTTCCTTCGTATCGTTGATTTTTCTGTGTTGAAACTATGCTACCTATGACACGCGCCAAAATCATAATTTTTTGTAAATGTGATTTTCAGAATCTATGATTCCAACAATTGTGCAATCGGTCGGAACATCATCACGCTTGAATGGGAAAGCCGCTTCCTTTCCACGACACCAAAAAACAAGCTCGCCAATACCTGCACCTACCGAATCGAGCGCTACCAAAGGGGTCCCGATTGGTTTCAAATCAGCATCAAGCGTTTGTATAATCAAAAACTTCTGGCCCTCAAGTGATCGATTTTTCGCGGTAGAAACAACATTGCCGATTACACGCGCAATTTGCATAAAGATTCAAAGACCTCTGAAGTCTCGAAAGGAGTTTTTTGTGGTTTGAAGGAGTTTTAGCATTGAAATTCCAGCAATTAGACTTTTCAAATATCATTCGGTTTTACTGTCGGCAGTGATAAAATCAATTCTGTCAATTACTCCAATTATTGCCGAATCTACGGGACAATCCTTATTGCCTTCAGCCATCCTAGCTGAAGAACCACCGACAACTATTACTTTTTCGTGAAATCCAGCCCCTACGGTATCAACGGCAACCAAGTAGCCGCTTTGGTCCGTGCCGTCTAAGTTTATAGGTTTCACTATGAGTAGCTTTTTCCCCTGCAAACGCGGGTCTTTTTGTGTTGAAACGACGGTTCCCAAAATTCTGGCAATTATCATTTTTGAAGTTATTTCACAGGTAAAGTTTCATCAACGCTTGAATGGGGTCTTGGTATGACGTGCACACCGACCAATTCACCGACACGCCTTGCTGCTGCTGCGCCGGCATCGGTTGCTGCTTTAACTGCCGCCACGTCGCCTCTGACGATTGCAGTTACGTAACCAGCGCCGATTTTTTCGTAACCGACAAGACGAACATTTGCGGCTTTAACCATTGCATCAGCCGCTTCGATTGTTGCTACCAAACCTCTCGTTTCGACCATTCCGAGTGCTTCTTGCATCGTTCTTCTAGTCCCCTCCGCTTTTTTGTTCTCGAAAAACGATAGTTTAACCTAATTTCACCACTTCTGACAAAAGCTCAATGAGTTCCTCACGAGTAAAGGAAAATTTTTTTTCAGAGTTTGCGAATTTGCTGGTTGTAAGTTCGTCCTGAATTTCACAACCTAGTTGCAAATCATGCAAATATCCGCAAGCCTGACATCGAGCTTCTGAGGACAAATAACCTGCTTTTTCGCGAATGTTAATAAGTTTTTCTATTGCTTCTTTCGGTAAATCCTGTGCTCCGCCTAAGATCCGAGCTAGAATGGCGATTTTTGCGGTATGTTCTAAAGTTTCAAGTCTGTCGAAAGCTTGCCACAAATCTGCACCGTAAGCAACGGCACCATGATTTTGCATCAAAAGCGCGTTGTGATAAGGAATAAAGGGTTTCATAGCTTCTATCAGTTCAGTTGTTGAAGGAGTTCCGTAGCTTGTTAGTGGAACGCAACCGAGCGTTAGGATAACTTCTGAAAGTATAGGCTTATCAATTGACAAACCAGCTACAGCGAATGCAGTTCCATGTGGCGGATGAGCATGACAAACAGCTCGAACATCGGGACGCATTTTGTAAATCAAAAGATGCATGGAAAGCTCCGAAGAAGGCTTTTTGTCGTTGAGCGGATTACCATCCAAATCGGTCAGAGCCATCATGTCTTCGGTCATTCGACCTTTACAAGTCATCGTCGGAGTCGCAATAACAAGATTTTCATCAAGCCTTATGCTTAGGTTTCCATCAGAAGAAACCACATAGCCTTTTTGATAAAGTAACTTCCCAACTTCAACAATCAATTTTCTGGCTTGAGCTTCTTCCATGTTCCAAAAGCAGAGTATCACAAAAGAGTGGAAATTGCGAATTTTAAACAATTTCAAAACTTTTTTTAAACAATTTCAAAACTTTTAAGAGAATCGAAGCTACAAACAGGCGTGAGCGCAGCTTAATCTATTCGCGGACTCTGCAAATTAAGGTTTCAATCAGAAATCATAAAGCTGAAAATTAGCGAGAATCTGCAAAACAAGCAAAGAAGTAGAAGATTCGAAATAAAAAACCAGCTTATTTCTAACTTTGGCAAAAATTCATCTATTTCCGTTTGTAGGTTGTGCCAAGAAAAACGCAAGGCTTTCGAGCGAGGTTGTCAAATCAACAGTTTTCACTTTGACCGAATTATCGGCTTTTAGTGGAGTTGGAGCAAAATTCAACACAGCCTTAATACCTGCTTTGACTATTTCGTCCAAAACTTCTTGTGCTGCCGAGGCAGGGACGGCGATGACAGCAATGTCTATTTTTTCAAGCTTAGCTATTTTTTGAAAATCTTTGAAGTCATAAACAGGGCTACTACCTACTTTTTGTCCGATTTTCGATTTGTCTATGTCGAAAAGAGCAACAACCGAAAAGCAGGATTTCTTGAAACCGTTATAATCAGCAAGAGCAGTTCCCAAGCGCCCTGCACCAATTATGCAAACACGATGTTCCCTGTCAAGCCCTAGAATTTTGATTATGTGATTTTTCAAATCTTCAACGTAATAACCAACGCCTCTGACGCCGAATTCTCCAAAATAAGCTAAGTCTTTGCGAATTTGTGCCGAATTCAAATGAAATCTTCTCGCCAATTCTTCTGATGAAACTGTTTTCACACCAGCTGCCGAAAGTTCATTTAAGCAACGCAAGTAAATACTTAAACGATTCGTCGTCAGCTCTGAGATTTTTTCTACCTTCATTTTCCAGCTTGATCGCTATAAGGATTCCAAAGCTTGATGATGAACAAAAAAGGTGGTAAGTTGTCCCTCGTTTAATGATAGACTACAATTTGTTTCAAGAGCAATGATAGCTTATCTTTCCGGAAAAGTCTTAGAAAAAAATGCGAATTCAGTTATAGTTGATGTCGGGGGTGTTGGATATGAAGTGATTGTGCCTCTTACAACATTTTACAAACTGGGTGAAGTAGGTTCAGAAGTTTCTTTGAGAATTTATACTTATATCCGCGAAAATGCAATTCAACTTTACGGATTCATGACAGAAGCAGAAAAACAGCTTTTTTTGAAGCTAATTGCAGTACAAGGTATAAATACAAAGAGCGGGATTTCAATTCTTTCCAGCATGAGTGTTGATGAGATTGTGCAAGCTATTTTGTCAAAAGACATAGTAAAGTTGAGCACGATTCCAGGAGTTGGGAAAAAGATTGCAGAACGGTTGATAGTTGAACTTCAAGATAAACTGCGCTCTTTCGATTTGGCCACTCCTTTAGATTCTGAGGATGGCAGTGTAAAGGCATCACAATCAAAAACAATTTCTGTTTATCAAGACGCTTTGTCAGCTTTGATAAATCTCGGTTACAATCGTCAGATTGCAGAAAATACATTGAAAAAAGTGTTAAGCGAAAACCCGGAAATGGAGCTAAAAGAATTGCTCCGCCGCGCGCTACAAATTCTTTCAAAAGTCAGAGGTTAAAGAATGAGCGAGCTGAAGTTGAGAGATGTAAGAAGTGCTGAAGCCTTTGAAGATGAAGAAAAATTCGAGCTTTCCTTGCGTCCGACAAGACTTTCTGAATATATAGGCCAGAAAAAGCTTAAGGAAAACTTAAAAGTATTTATAAAAGCAGCGCTGAGAAGACGCGAAGCTTTAGACCATATACTTTTGTTCGGACCGCCGGGAACGGGGAAAACTACATTGGCTTATGTGTGCGCCAACGAAATGGGCGTAGAAATAAAGAGTACAGCTGCGCCAGTTATTGAGAAAGCGGGAGATTTGGCTGCTATTCTGACCAATCTAAAAGAAGGCGACATTCTTTTCATTGACGAAATTCATCGTTTATCTCCTGTAATCGAGGAAATTTTGTATCCTGCAATGGAAGATTACCAACTCGACATTATGATTGGGCAAGGAGCAGCGGCGCGAACAATAAAGATAGATTTGCCACACTTTACGCTGATTGGAGCAACAACTCGTCCCGGATTGATAACAGCTCCGCTCAGAGGACGTTTCGGAATTCAGTTTCATCTTGACTTTTACGGCGTTGAAGATTTGACCGTGATTGTCAAAAGAAGTGCCGGTATCTTAAAGGTAGAAATCACCGAAGAAGGTGCGCAGGAAATAGCTCGTCGCTCACGTGGGACTCCACGCGTTGCAAATCGGCTACTGCGCCGCGTTCGCGACTATGCTGAGATAGAGTACTCCGGTAAAATAACGAAAGAAGTTGCCGAAGATGCACTTAACAAAATGGAAGTTGATATTTACGGACTCGATGAGGTTGACCGCAAAATGCTTCTAACGATAATCGAAAAGTTCAATGGTGGTCCCGTCGGTTTAGGTACCATAGCTGCTTCGATTCACGAAGAAAAAGATTCAATAGAAGAAATCATAGAGCCTTATCTGATTCAGATAGGGTTTTTGAATCGAACTCCACGCGGACGCGTCGCTACGCGCCTTGCATACGAACATTTCGGAATAGAGTATCCGGTAAAGCTTCGTACCATCGGCAATACTCCTGATTTATTTCAGACAAAGTAAAAAATATCGGTAAGTCTACAGTAGCGTCTGAGCGTTGGCAACAAACAAGTGCTTGCATTTGAGTTCTCTTGTATCGGTGTTCCATCAACAACGGAATGGCTTTCCAGATTCATCAAAAAGTTGCTAAACTTTTCGTAAGACAATGGAATCAAGAGCCAAAAAAACTGTATTTGCAAGCGTTGAAGAAGCGGCAGCTGACATCGCTTCAGGGAAAATGATTATAATCGTTGACGACGAAGACCGTGAAAACGAAGGTGATTTAGTATGTGCTGCCGAAAAAGTTACTCCCGAGATTATAAATTTCATGGCAAAATACGGGCGCGGATTGATTTGCCTTTCTTTGACCGAAGAAAGATGTGATGAATTAAACCTGCCTATGCAGGTTCAAGACAATAACTCAAAATTCGGAACAGCTTTCACCGTTTCAATAGAAGCGCGCGAAGGTGTAACTACGGGGATTTCAGCAGCAGATCGTGCCCGCACAATTTTAACAGCAGTAAATCCCAATACAAAACCGAGCGATTTGGTTCGTCCTGGTCATGTTTTTCCTTTGAGAGCAAGGAAAGGAGGTGTCTTGGTTCGTCCTGGTCAGACGGAAGCAAGTGTTGATATTGCAAGAATTGCAGGTTGCTATCCGGCAGGAGTTATATGCGAAATAATGAACGACGACGGCAGTATGGCGCGTCTTCCAGACCTAGAAAAATTTGCTCTTGAACATAACTTGAAAATCATTTCCGTTGCCGATATTGTTCGTTACAGAATCGAAAAAGAAACTCTTGTAAGGAGAGTTGTTGAAACCGATCTTCCTACGAAATACGGGTTATTTCGTGCTATTCTCTACGAAAACATAATCAACGGCGAAATTCACCTTGCAATGGTTATGGGCGATATTCTCAATGCAACCGAACCTGTTTTGGTGCGCGTCCAAACCGAAAACATAACTTTTGCAATGTTCGGTTGTAAATTAGGTGAAGCCGGATTGGCAATGTCAAGCTCACTTGAAAAAATATCAAGAACCGGAAAAGGTGTGATTCTTTATCTTAGACAGCGCGAGCATAATCTCGATCTTATTCATCAGCTAAAAACCTACGCCGTAATGCAGGAAAAAGGACTAGATTTTCAGTCGGCAAAAGAGGAAACCGGCTACGGCAAAAATCGCGATTACGGAATAGGAGTGCAGATTCTGAAAGATTTAGGTTTGAAGAAAATCAAATTGTTAACAAATCATCCACCACGAATTACAGCTTTGGATGCTTTCGGATTAGAAATAGTTGAAGTCGTAACACTTTGAAAATTTTTAGCTTCGTAATTTTATCTCCAGCTCAGGATCTTTAAGCAATGACTTTGAAAATCCCAAGAATTTTTTACTTGAATTTTTGCTTAAAAACATTGGGTTTTTAGCTTGACAAAAGGCCATCAGATTGATAAACCCGATTCCGAGCAGGGCGAACCGATGAGACAACAAAAAGACAATAAGCAGAGTGAAAAGCAAAACGAAAAACAAGAAACTGAAAAGCACACGGAGAAACATCTTAGAAACAAACGAAAAGGATTAAAAAAATTTGTTCTTTTCATTGGAATTTTTTCTGTTGCAATATGCATTTTGTTTTCCGTCCTTTATCAATCAGGTTATGTTGATCAATTCGTCAAAAACAAATTCATCAAAGAACTCGATCAGATTGGCATCCAACTAGAAGCAGAAAAATTTTCCACCCGTATCTTTCCGCTTGGCCTTTATCTTGAAAATGTAGAAGCTATCAATAAAACAAACGGTGAAATACTTTTCAGGTTCGAGTCTGCCTATATAAAACTTACTCTGGCAAGTCTTTTTTCACCTGAAACACAGATAGATGTCAATTCGACCGAAATTTCAGGAGCTAAAATCGTAGTAAAATTCAACGCAGAAGGTAAATCCAACTTTTCAGGTTTAGGATTTACCGAACGAGAAGAAGGCAGATTCAAACTCAATTATGCTTCCGCAAAACTTGTGCTAAAAAACAGCTTGATTCAGTTCGGAGACCAAACACGCCAGATAGAAGGCGAAGCGAAAAACTTCAATTTTCAAATTCAACCCGCTGAATCAAAAATCTCCGGTATTGAAACTTACGATTTCAATCTTTTTTCGAAAGATTCCTATTTTTCATACGATGGTAAAAAGATCGAATCCATCGATCTTGAAGCGAAAGGAAAAGTCAACAACAGGGGAGCAGAAGTTGAGTATCTGAAAATAAAATCTCCTACCGTTACGGCAACATTAACGGGCAAGATCGAAGACTGGCAAAACTTCAAATACAACTTCGATGCAAGTGCCGACGTTGATTTAACTCGACTAGGAAATATCTTTTCGCCTGAAGCAGGATTAAACGGAACTGGGATCTTCAAGGGTAGAGTCAAGGGGGAAGGCGAAACTTACAAAATCGAGGGTGAAATCTTCAGCGATTCACTTGCTGTTTCGAGTCTTAATCTCAAACAGCTTGAACTATCGGCAACTGTCAAAGGTAAAAATTTCATTTACGAAGCAAGCGGTGAAATGATAGCCCAAATGCTCAATTCTGGTGAATTTCAACTTTATTTCCCAAGACTTGTAAGCGAGGTTCGTGGTGACGGCAATTTCCTGCGCTTCTTGGTGGAACTTCAAGCAAAAGCTGTGAAATCATCGTTTGGAACGGTGGCAAATCTCTACATTTCAGATGCTGTGGCAGAATACAACGAACAAAGACTTTCAGCTACCCTTGGCTCTGTTTCGTTAGAACGCTTCTTTACGATAGACTCCGATGGTTCTGTCAAGTTTTTGCGGGCGAAAGATGTCAAATTAACTCAAATTAGAGAAAGGTCAATCGCACAAATACCGAAAGCCGAAGTTCAACAGTTTCAATACGGAAATTCCAAAACAGACCGAGTAACCATAGAAAATGCGGTCGCAGAAAATACGAAGATTGACGTCAAAAGCAAAACAGCTCAGATTGAAAGCGATGCCTTGAAGGCTAAAAAACTCAGATCTTCAGATATCACTTTGGAAAATTTAACTGCAAAACGTGTGAAAGCCAGCCTAACTCAAAGCGACTCAACTACTATTTCCTTGAAAGCCGAAAGTCTTGAAGCTGAACAACTTAATTCGGGACAAACACAAATCAAAAATCTAAAGGCACAGGAGGTTGATTTAGCCCAAATCGGCGACCGAACTTATTTGAATTCAAAACTCATGCAGATCGGCAAATTAAATGCCTACGGTGCACAACTTGCAAGCCTAAACATTGCAGGCATCAGACTTTCGATTCGTAATCAAACAACGAATATAACATCGGAAGACATCGAAGTAGGCGATGTTTTATTGAACAAAACTGCATTCAATCAACAGGGTGGAAAGTTGGAAGGCGTGCGGTTTGAAAAACCTGTTTTTGTGCTTGAGCCTTCGGGTCGCTACCGTGCAAGTCTTGATGTCAGCTTAGGCGGTGGATTTGTCGGGAGTGTCAAGTTAGGAAAAGCCAGAGCTTCGATAATTGTTACGAATAATCAAATCGCCGTCAATTCAATTGCAGCAAATGTGATGGATGGCACAGTCATGGGTGATGCAGTAATTTCTTTCGGCAAACAAAAAACTTCCACCGTCAAATTCAACTTCAGCGAAATTGATCTTTCAAAATTCGCCATCGCTCAAACTGGAAGAATACTTCCGCTTTCGGGCAAAACTAACGGTAAAATGGAACTTTCTTTTCCGGGAACTGATTTCAAAAAAGCAACCGGTTTAATAGAAGCTAAAATCGCTGCAAATGCAGGCAAAGGTGAAGATTCAAAAATCCCGATAAACGGCGAAATTAGACTTACTGCCGAAAACGGACTCTTCAGCGTTAACAAAGCAAATTTGGAAACCGGAAAAACTACGTTCTGGGCTTCAGGCGAGTTTAGCCTTCTTCGAGACGAAGTTTCAAATCTCAACGTGCTTATTTCTTCGCGCGATGCAAGCGAGGTTGAAAAACTGATAGTGCTTTTTGCACTTTCGTCTGAACTTGAAAAACAGCTTGCGGAAAACAAAGTAGAACTAGCAGGAAATTTCTATTTCGACGGTAAAATTACGGGAAGATTAGATGATCCAACGATTGACGGAAAAGTTAGGCTGGATTCGATAAGGATGCGAGATCAAGACTTAGGTTCATTAAAATCCGATATTTTCGTAGCATCTGATGGAATTGAGATAAAAAACGGAATACTGGAAGAAAAAAGTGGTGGCTTTGTGGCTCTTAACATAAAAATCCCGCAACCGATAAAAGACAACATAAGTGTTCAAGCAGCTTTGGAAAATTATGATTCAGGCAATTTGTTATCAGCTCTACCGCTTGAGAACTATCTACCTGAAAACTTCCGACAAGTTCAAGCGAAAACATCAGGTGAAATTGTTTTAACGGGTTTACCGAACAAAGCGAGCGGTAGCATTTCGCTTAATTCAACTCAAGGAACAATTGCGGGGCAACCTTTTGATAGCTTCTCTTTTAGGATTGTTTTGAACGAAATTTCTGCCAATATAGAAAAATTTGAGATTCGACAAGGCGAAGCGTTTTTGATTGCAAAAGGAAGTTATGATGGCGAATCAACCGAATTCAACCTGAATCTTGAAGGTAAAAACTTGCAGGTGTCAAGGATTTTGGTTTTTGTTCCAAATGGCGAAAATCTATCTGTATTCGATGGAATTGTGGACTTCACAGCACAAGCAAAAGGTGAAGTTTTGGAGACTTCAACTTACAACATTTTTCTGAGCGGTAAAGGTCGCAACATAAGCATTAACGGGCAAACAATCGGCTCAGTTGATTTTCAGGGTGTAACGGAGAATCAGTTTTTCAAAGCAGTTTTCGCAATCAATTACGAAAATAGCCGCCAAGAGATTTTTGCGGAGGTGAATTTTAATGATGAAACTCTACCTGTAAAAGCCTACTGTGATCTTAATAACGCAAATTTGACGCCTTTCTTAGCACTCTACAAACCTTCCGAAAGCGCAGAAAACTTAAAGCTTTCAAGCACGGCAACCGGTAAATTCTTAATCGAGGGCAAACTTGTTGACAAGGATGCAAAAGGAAATCGGATCTTTTCCTTCGATCATCTCAACGGCTTTTTTAGTCTTTCAGCTTTGTCACTTCAAATAAATGAAATTCCGCTTACATTAGCCGAGCCTTTGCAGATTCGATTCAACAGACGCGAGATGATTCTTGACAATGTAAAATTCGTTAGTGCCGGCTCAATTTTTTCGATTAGTGGAACTAAAGCTTTGCAGGATGATGTGGCTAACAATTTATCGGTAAACGGAAAACTCAATTTGAGACTACTGGACGTAGTTTCGCAAAATACCTTTTTCGGCGGAGTTGCCGATGTTTCGGTGCGATTGACGGGATTGAACCGAAGTTCAAACTTGAGTGGCAATTTGATAACTGAAAATGCCTCTTTGTCAACATTCATTGGGAACGAAAGACTCGATTTTGAAAGGATCAAAGCGAAAATCATTTTTACGGCAAACCAAATCCAAATCGAAGAAGCGACGGGTTACTTGGGTAGTGGAAAAGTTACAGCTTTTGGCGGTGCGCTTTTGAAAAATCTGCAACTTGAAGGTTTTAGACTTGATCTAGTCGGCAGAAATGTAACAGCACCATTACCTAAAGATTTTATCACCACAGGAAACACTGAAATAACGATTGTCTCAAGACGTATCGGCAATAATTTTGATACCTTAATTTCAGGAAACATTTTCGCACGACGTTCGATTTACACTAAAGATATTGATCTTGCTGATGTAATCGGCACGAGACGTGAGGCTTCGATCAGAACAACTACTCAAGATTCAAGTTTTTCGGTTCTACGTCTTGAACTCAATCTGATTGGGCGAGATGCTTTGATTGTGCGAAACAACATTGCCGATTTGGTAGCTTCCGTTGACATGAAAGTTACAGGTGATGCTGATAATCCGATTTTGATAGGTAGAATCACATCAAACGAGGGAACATTGTTTTACCGGGATAACAAGTATTCTATAAGTCGTGGGATTTTGGAATTCCCGATTCAAATTGACAGAGAACCTTTCATTACACTTCAAGCCGAAACCGAAATTCAATCATATCAGATAGCGATTGACCTCAGAGGTGAACTTTCCGATTTTTCTTCGATGTCTTTGAACGTACGCTCAAACCCACCGTTACCGCAAGCCGATATAGTTTCTTTGATAACCACCGGAAGCCTCTCAAATACGGAAACCGGAATACCAACAATCGCTCAATCCGGCATTAATACAGCAGCCGAAATCCTAACAGATGCATTTGTAAACACACCGATTCGCAAAGCAACCGATAGAATTTTCGGATTGAACCGATTTGAGCTAAGTCCGATAATTTCAGGCATAAAACAGCTTCCAACTGCGAGGTTAACTGTAGGAAGACAGATAAATCGAAACCTTTTGGTCACTTACTCGACAAATTTGTCAGAAGATCAAAGACAGGTAATTGCGCTCGAATATAGAGTTTCAAACAGGCTTTCGTTCATAGCACAATATCAACAAAAAAGCTTGAATAACTTTGTCCAAGAACGAAATAGCTTCAATTTTGAAATCCGCCTGCGAAAAAGATTCTGATGAAATTAGGAGTTTTTAATAAAATTGTCAGAGGCTTTTTCATAGCTTTGATTTTTTGCCTTTTCGCTGACAGAACAGCGGCGCAAGATCAATTGCAGGATCGAATAATCGTAGAACCCATCGAAATAGCTTTTGAGGAAAAAAAACAAAATCCCGAGACTCTAAAAATTCAAGCCGAGCAATTTCGTCAGATTATTCAAGAAGTTTTGGGAAGCCGGTATTCGCCAGTCAAGATTCGTCAATCGTTGCAAGAGCTTTACGATACAGGAAAGATCGTTTCGGCAAGTGTTGAGGCAAAGCCGATAGGTGACAGCAAAGTTTCTCTGAGATACCTGATAAAACGCAAAACTCAAATCAAACACCTTATAATCAATGTGGGAAAATCGGTCGGTGAAAAAGTCACAGAAGAGGAGATTTTGCTACGCGCAAATTTTTTATCTGTTGGAGCTTTAATTAACGAACAATCTCTAAAAAATAATGCTGATTCAATTCTAGGCTATCTTCGTGAACGCGGATTTTATAATGCAAAGGTAAGCTACAAGATGGAAAATTCTGAAGATGATGAAACGCAAGCTACCGTTATTTTTAATGTCGAACCTGAAAATCAAGCACGAGTCGAAAGATTCGACATTGACATCAAAGGCTTCAACGCTTCTTCAATCAAAGAAAAATTAGAACTGAAAGCAGGTGAATACTTTTCAGACCGCAAATTGGATAGGGACTTCGAAAGGATAAGACAAGAGTTGATAAAACGCAATTATCTAGCGCCGTTTTTGAATAATCCGCAAGTTGTTTTCGATCCGGACGAAAATAAAGTTTCGATTTCCGTCAAAGGCAATGTTGGTCCTGAGGTTAAAGTGAAAATCGAAGCAGGCGATGAAGAAGTTGGTCAAAGAAGCCAGCAGAGGCTTCTTCCTATTAAGCGCGAAGGCAGATTAGAACAATCTGCGATAGTGGAAGGAGCCAGACGTTTGAGGAACTATTTTCAAGAAAAAGGCTATTTTTTTGCCGAAGTTAAACCTGTTTGTGCCGTGTCACCACCAGCTAAATCAGACGAAAGAACCGAGTTAAGAAATTACACAGAGTTTCTTTGTGGTTTTTTGTCGAGTTTGGATTTGGAAAACAAAAAAGTCGAAGTCGTCTACAAGGTAGAATTGAATCGGCGGTTAAACTTGAAGAAAGTCCGTATCGAAGGAACAAATGAGATCACAATTGAAGACGTGCTTCCAGTTCTTCAAACGCAGAGAGCATCTTTGATTGGTTTGATTCCTAATCTCGGATATGGACGTGGCTACACAAGCAATGAAATCCTTGAAAATGATCGCCAACAGATTCAAGCTATAATGCAACAACTCGGTTACCGGCAAGCGCGTGTCAGAGTGGGTAAGGGTGTTTCTCCGACAGGCGAAGACCTGATTGTTACGTTCTTGGTTGAAGAAGGACCTTTGACGCGCGTTTCTGAAGTTGAGATCGTCGGTAATAACGAATTCAGCACCGATGAATTAAAAAAACGGCTTCCACAAATTGAGGGAAGAGAATATTCTCCAGCGCGGATTCGTAACGGTTTGCAAAAGCTTTCTAATTTCTACGCCGAAAACGGCTACTTTGACGCACGGCTTTCTTACAGAATCGTAGAGCTTCCTTCTGAAAATAGCCAGGAACAAAAAGTCAAAGTCATTTACAACATCGAAAATGAGGGCAAAAGAGCGTTTACCAATCGAATCTTGATAAACGGCAATGAAAATACCAAACAGCCTGCGATTCTAAGAGCCATATCGCTTCAATCAGGCGAACTTCTTAGAGCTTCCGATATTGCACAGAGCGAACAGAATCTCTATGCAACTGATGTTTTTCGCAGAATCGAAATAAAAACAGCAGAAGCCGGAACAATCTCAGAAAAAATCGAGAAAAAGGACATTACAATCAATGTTGAAGAACAAAAACCGCGCAATTTGCAATACGGCGGTGGTTATTCAACCGATACTGGCCCTTTTGTCGTAGCTAGTTTGAGTCATAATAATCTTTTCGGAAGCTTACAACAAGGAAACATCCTAGCCAAGATTAGCCGCTTGCAACAGCTTTTGCAAATAAGCTTTTTGAATCCGTATTTTTTGCGCGAAGATAAAAGCAAATTTTCTCCGCTAAGAATAACAGCACAGTATCAAAGAGATGCAACCGTCACAAGATTTTTCAGATCGGCTTTCGACAAAGGCACTTTTGGAATCGTTCAACGGCTTGATCCGAGTGGAAATCCGATAGACGTTTTTGGTAACCAAACTGGCAATCCGACAATTAACCGATTAACACTGACAACAGAAATACAAAAAAATTTGAGCCTGAGAAGACGCGGATCTTTATTCTTCAAATACAAGTTTGAGGATATTCGACTCCTTAAGATAGGTAGTTTGCTTATCAAAGATTTGCTTGAACCTGATGCGAAGGTGAGAATTTCAGGTTTTAGCATAACTACCAGCTTCGACACACGCAAAAACTGTACACGCCGACAAACCTTGCTGGAGTTGATTCAAAAAGGCGAGATTGAAAATCCGTGTCGCTATAATCCAATAGACGCAACAAGTGGTTATTACTTTTTTGCAAACTACGATGTTTCACTTCCATTACTAGGTGCAAACATCGGATTTCAAAAGTTTCAAGCGACTTTTCAAAGCTACTTCACACCAAAAGATGATTTGACCTTTGCAGGCAGAATGATTTTTGGAGCCGGACAGGTATTTTCTGAAGCAAGCAATCGTTTTCCACCGAACTTATCGGCTTTACGAGGAAGTTTACCCATCAGTGAAAGATTTTTTGCAGGCGGTTCGACGACTTTGCGCGGTTTTGATTTTGAATCGGCAGGACCAAGAATAGTAACCGTTCCTTCGGGTCTTTTCCGAACCAATGACGGTAGGCCTGTTTTCTTACCTCCTTTCACAACACCGTTTGGCGGAAATGCTTTGGCGATAGCTAACCTTGAGATTCGATATTCGCCGATATCGGCTTTTCAGCTTGTGCCTTTTTACGATGGTGGCAATGTTTTTCAAAGGGTTGAAGACATTTTCAATCCGCCACGTCCTGCACCGAGCGATGTTTTAAGATCAAATCTAAAAGCAATTTGGACAAATACCTTCGGACTTGGTTTACGCATAAAAACGCCGATTGGTGGTTCAATTGCAATTGACTTCGGCTATCTGACAAACCCACCAGAATTTTTAATCCCACAAACGAACAACACCAACGCGATCTATCGCCTTAGGCAAACCCACGTTCATTTTCGATTCACTCAAAGTTTCTAAGATAAGCGACGAAGACAGGTTATTCAGAAAAACTTAGGTTAAAAAATCATCAATCGGAGACAACATATTTTTCGGTTGAAAATTTAAGTAATTCTTCATCTGCTTTTGGTGTGGGCAAAAAGTGAACGGCGAAAGTTGAAATGATTAGCGATGCAGTGCAAGCAATTCCGCCTTCAATTCCGTAATCACCACCACCGATCAATGGGTTACCTTTTTCGATAACCTTAAAAATTGAATTCGCTGAAAATTCGTCGAATCCACTTACATTTATGCCAAAAAAACAACCCTGAAACCAGTTCCATGAAATATGAATGCCCAAGGGAAACCATAAATTTCTGGTTTTCAAATAGGCTATGCAGAGCCAAATACCTGCTATGAAAGTATTCAGAAAAGAAAGCCAGCTTGCGTTGGGATTCATGTTATGCGCTGATGCAAAAAGCACCGACGAACTAAGAATGCCAAACCAAGCTAGATTGGATCTACAGAATGTTTGAAGCATGTAACCGCGAAAAAGTGTTTCTTCCGAAAGCGCTGCGACAAAGAAAACCCCAAAAAGAATCGTATTAGTCCAGAACATTTGTAATTGCAGGTTTTGATTCGATTCGAGTCTTAAGCCGCCAAAAGCAAAACTAATCAAAACAGCCGTTGTAAGAGTCAGAAAACCAAGCAAACAACCAAAACAAAAATGCCTCATCCAGCCTTTTGTAGGCAAAATTCCTAAAGCTTTTATCGGAACGTTTTCAAAAGCTTTCCCATAAATCCATCCCAAACCGATTGAAATTGCGCTGGAGACGGCAGAAGAAGCAACAACTAAAAGCATCGTTTTTTGTTCTTGCCGACCAACTACGGCGATCGTCAGAATTTGCGCAGGTAAAGAAAGCAAAAAAAATGAAAATAAGAATACTGTAAATCGCCATCCACTGCGTAATCGACCATGAAAGTCAAAGAAAATTTCATGCATCGAATTAGATTATGCTCGAAAACCAAATTAAAAAGAAGTTATCATGAAACCGTTTCTACTTGATTCTAGGCTTAAATAAGGCTTTTGAATAATCAACGAAAACCCTCAGAGGCACAGAATAGAACCTCAAAGCAAAAGTTTTACAAAATTTCCTCTTGAAACTCTGGCTTCTTGTTGCTTACCCTGATTTTTCGCTTTTTGGAAACTTTTAGAGAAAGATTTTTCTATAGACCAGCATCAAAATTTGTTACAACTCGTTTAGATTAAGGCTTAAGAATTATATTCAGTTCTTCTGATTTGCGTTTGACTTTAAGTCTTTTCACTTCCAGCTTCTCGAAATAAAGCTCCTGTTTATCTAATTTCTTTTCGTCAATAGCCAAAATTAAATCTTCGGATTTGATGCCTGATTTTTCTGCCAGGCTGTTCGGCTTTAGAGATTTGACTTTGAAGCCGCCACGCTCGTCAAAACTGCCTTCTACACCTATCTGTCTAAGCAACTCCGAAATTGAGATTCTAGCTTCTCGCCTTACTGTAGGTGCTTCTAAAAAATTACCTTGTAGCAGCCCGGTTACCTCTGGAACTGATACGGCTTCTGATCGGCTAGATTGAGACGTTTTTTGCTTGTATTCACTTTCATAAGCCTTCGACGAAACTTTTGATGCGGTTTTGTTAGCACCTACATTTTCAAACGCAATAACCCCTTCTTTCGCTTCTCTAAATTCTTCCCTTTGTGAGTTTAGATTTTGTTTTGAGACTATTTCTCTTTTTGCCCGATTTGGGGAAGTTTGGTTTTCCGCTTTATTCATTTTTTCCGATGGAAGAGGATTTTCTCTGAAAGTCGAAATTTCCTTATGACTGGCTAATTCAACATCACGATTCTGCAAAACATAAACAACGGTAACAACTAGCAAGAAAAAGGCAAAAGCTGAGAAGGCGTAAGAAAGCCTTGTCAGCAAAATTTTTCTTTTAGCGCGTTTCTGTTTTTCAGCTACTATTCTTGCTTTGAGCTTGAAAGCGAAGTCATTCGGTGCTTTCACTCTCTCAATTCTCGAAATCAACCTAGAAACTTTCTGCTCTAGATTTTCCGTGCTTTCCTTTCTCATTTTTACTTGATTTACTGCTATTTTTACTTTTGGGTTTAACTACTGAATTTTTACTATCAAATTCAGTTCATTGGAAATAATCTTTTAGCTTTTCTTTAAGCAAACCTCTTGCTCTTGAAATTCGGGATTTAGTTGTTCCCAGTCCCAGATTCAGAATTTTTGCAATTTCTTCATAAGATTTTCCTTCAATGTCGCAAAGAATTATAGGCAACCGATATTTCTCGGGCAACGAAGAAATAGCCGCCGCTATTTTTTCCTGTGCTTCTTTTTGCAAAATTTCAGAGTCTGCCAGAGCAGTTGAATCTTCTATGTCGAACTCTTTTTCCTCTTCTTCATGCTGAAAAAGTCCAGTCAAGGAAAGCAATTTGTGTCTCTTTCTTTTTCTTAATTCGCTAATTGCCAGATTAGTGGCAATGCGATAAATATAGGTTGAAAAAGAATAATCATTGCGATACCTTTCAACGGCGAAGTAGATTCTCACAAAAGTCTCTTGTGCCAAATCGACTGCTTCTTCGTAATCTCTTAAAATCCGACAAAGATAGTTAACTATCGAATCCTGATAACGATTTACAATTTCAAAGAACGCTTCTTCATCGCCATTTTTTACAGCATCAATCAATTCGTTATCAGAAAGAGCTTGAAACTTCGAAGCGGCTTCGTTTTCTGTGGGTTGACCACTCATTTCTTCCTTAGAAGAAGTCACATGATAATCAGAAAAGCCGCCAATCATTTTATTGCACGCATCACAAAAGAAAAAGTTGCAATCTCGGATGAAGTTTTCCTAGAATCAAAATTTATAAATTTCGAGTCTTCAGTGCCTGAAAATTCACACTACGTCCAAAAAAGAGAGTTTTGATATTCTGAAAATTCTCACGAAATTTTCTGCTTTCGCAAAATCCTACTCTAAATCAATTTTTCAGCCAAGCCACTGCCAAAAGGTGATTTGATAAGACTCTCAGTTTTGGAAACTATTGATTCACAAAACCGCTGGTTTTACGGAGGCGCCGATTTTACAATTACAAACTTATTGTTTTTGGAAAATACTTTCATCAACTTTTTGACCGAAGGTAATGGTCAGAATATTGGTTTCCTCGATTTGTTTGTCACCAGCATAAAGAACCGATCTGTATGGCACAAGCGTCCCTTGAGTTACTTTGTGATCGTAAAATTTGCGCCTATATTTGATGCCGTTTTCTTCGTAATCCAACCACATAACTCGAAAAGTCTTAGCACTTATAAAAAAACGCGTTTTCCGATTTCTTTTATCGATTACATCCAGTTGTATCAGATCAACACCGAGATTTTTTTCTTTGCCTACCAGTAAAACGGTTGAACCGTTTTCTTTGTAGCGCAATAAGACATCTAGGCTGTGCCAGATACGATTTTCAAAATCATTTACAACCTCTGACCGTGGTGAAAAAACACTCTCTCCCAGAATGCCGAAAATATCGCCTTGATTGTAAACCAAAGAATAACGGAACGTAGGCGATTGGATGTCCGTTCTGATTCTTTCTTTTTCGAGATTTTCTCCTCTGATTACTCGCTGCGTATAGTTAATGGTTTCAACGTTCGCAGGGTCTTTCGTGATTATGATTTTGCCGGTCTCGACTGTTGTTCGGCGAATCTGGCTGAACCGCTCACGAATCTGATCGAGGTCTCCAAATCCGATAAACAAACTGTAAACCAAAATTACGCTTTCAGCTATTTCTTCTGGATTAGTGCTGTTCGGATCGAAAAATTTTAACTTCTGACCTGAATTCTTTTTCTGCTTTTCCTTTTGTTCTGGTTCTTGCGGAAAAATCGGATTCGATGCAACTGGCAAAATACAAAAAAGCAGCAGTAAAAATTTGCGAATCAAGTTCACTACATGCATTTTCCTGTTGAATTCCAGCATTGGCGGATTTTATCACAAAAATAACTTTGGAAACTAATCTGGCTAGATGAAAAATCCACTCTTAGAGATGCTTTTTGAGATTCCAAAGGTGTCGTGCTAAAAGATACTTGATGCTTCATGTTGCGCTTTTTGAACCTGAGATTCCACCTAATACTGGAAACATAGCGCGACTTTGTGCAGCAACTTTTACGCCTCTTCATATAGTTGGAGTTACAGGCTTCCGAATGGACGATAAAGCTCTAAAGCGCGCTGGGCTTGATTATTGGGATTACGTCAAGATCTATCGTCACGTCGATCTCCAAACCTTCTACGAGTCGCTTCCCTCTTGCCGATTTCTTTATTTCTCAACGAAAGCAGAGAAAATCTATACTGAATGGGAATACAAAAATGGTGACTGTTTAGTTTTTGGACCGGAAACACGCGGGCTTCCAGAGAGGTTGCTTCGCGCCAATTGGGATAGGTGTTTGAAAATCCCGATGCCGAACAGCAACGTTCGCAGTCTGAACTTGGCAACATCCGTTGCAATTGCTCTTTATGAAGCCTTGCGCCAGATCGGTTTTCCTTCTGGTTACAATGAATAAGGTCTTCTTTCAACTAATGCAGAGTGTCAATTGTTGCAAATCTCAGATTTTTGTTTGAGTTACGGAACTTGAAATTACGACAAAAATTCTAAACCGCCATGCGCTAAAAGGCTAAAATCAGTTGCAAAGTAGTAACCCAAATTAACAACCGAGATTCTCAATTCTGTGAACTCTCACATAATTATCCAAAATTCTTTCCTGAAATGTTATTATTGAGGTTGATAAACTTTTTGAAGTGAATAATGAAGCTGAAGAAACCATTGTGTTTTTTGCTTTTTGTTCTCATTTTTTCGGTTTCTTTTTCTCAAGAACTGACTGAAAGGAAGAAACAAAAAGTTCGTGTTGTAACCGTTCCGATTAAAATTTTCACAAAGAAAGAGCGCAAGGAAAGACGATTAGAAGAGGTGATAGAAGCTGGTGAAATAATAGTCAAAGAGAACGGTGTTCGGCAAACACTTCTTTCTATACGAAGCGTTAATGAATCGCCACTATCACTGGCAATTTTGATTCAAGATGATTTATCCTCAGCAGTGAATTTGGAATTAGAAGAGCTTGCTAGATTCATAGAAAATTTGCCTCGCGATTCTCGTGTGATGGTTGCATACATACGCGGGGGTGTTCTCGTAGTTCAGCAGAAATTTACCGATGATCTTAGAAAAGCATCGAAGGCGCTTAGAATTTTATCGGGAAGTTCATTCCCATCAATAGGAAACACTTACGAAGCTGTGGGAGATGCGTTGAAAAAGTTTGATGCATTGCCTGTCGGAAGAAGAGCTGTGCTTTTAATTTCTGATGGTCTGGATTCTTCGGCAGTCAATCTTTCTCTTCAGAACATTCAACTTGATAGAGCGATATCAAAAGCGCAACAAAAAGGAATTGCGGTTTATTCCTTCTACGCAACCAGCAATTTGAGCGACCGAGTTGATCGAAGGATAGCCTTGGCAGCACAAAGCTTTTTGGGAAAGCTTTGCGAAGAAACAGGTGGAAAAGCCTTTTTCTCTGGCACCTCTACTCCTGTAAGTTTCAAGCCCTTTTTCCGTGAGTTAGGTATGATGCTGGAAAGACAATTTCTTCTAACATACCTTTCTGAAAATATGAAAAAAGGCTTCTACCGTATTGAAGTTAAAAGCACAAATCCAGAAGTTACAATCCAACATCCAAAAGGTTACTATTACAAAAAGTAATCAACTGAAATCGCCAAAATCAGCTTTGTGATTTAAGAAAAAAACTCAAAAAGAGCCATTAAGCTTCGGCTGATTAAGCATAAAAAGTCAATATCTGACTCGTTCTGCTTGGGCATTTTCGCTGGCATTTTTAGACTTACGCCATTCTTCTTCTGTGTCATAAAAATTCACGTCAAAAGTTAGAAGAGTTTTTACCGGAACACCATCGAATTCATTTGGTGCATCTTCAAATTTAACAATTGTGCCTATTGCAATAACTTCTGTTTTAAGGCTTTTCAGAAGATCGATTGTTTCTCTAATTGCCCTTCCCGTTCTCAAAATATCGTCAACAATTATTGCCGGGTAAATATCGCCTTCGCTAATATATTGGCGGAATTGACGTTTACCCTGATCCATTTCTGCCCAATATATCTGCTCGGCGTTCAAAGCTTCACGCACGGCAAAAGCAACTACAATCCCACCAGGGCTTGGACTGATAATCGAAACCTTTGGCAATCGGCTCGACACAGCTTTGTCCATTCTGAAAAGCCTGCTGAGTCCGACAGCAAGAAAGCGCGCATTATCGTAATATCTGAATGCAAGCGGCATTTGAAAATAATGCGAAGCATGTTTCCCCGACGGGTAAATGAAGTGCCCTTTTCGATAAGCACCGGTTTTCTTCAGAATTTCCATTACTGTTTCAGGTGAAGGAACTAAATTGACAGGCATAACTTCTTCCTTTCAAGAAAATTTGATTTACACAAACTAGAATTAAAAGATTAACTGAAGTCTTATTGAAATGACAAGTTTGCCGTTGTAGCTTGCGAGGCTTTTTCTATCAGAAACTTTTGTGTTTCATTCAAATTTGGTGGAAGGTTGTCTGTTGAAAACCACTCTGCCTTTCTTATTTCATAACTATTTGGATTCGGAGTTCCATCGGCTTCCGCACGAAATAAAATCTCCAAATGCCTTAGTCTTGTTCTGATAGAAACAAGCTTTAGGTTTCTAATCTCTAAACTCGCCTCTTCAAAAATCTCTCTTTTAATCGCTTCTTCTGGCTGTTCATTTGCTTCGATGAATCCGCCCGGTAAAGCCCAACCCGAGTCAGAACGAAAAAAATGTTCCAGCAGTAGAACTTTGTTTTCAGAATTAAAAACCACGGCTACAACAGATGCCGTAAATTTCGTTTGTGTTAATCGAACTAATCCCAGACGTAATTGCCAAGGTAGTTTCATCCATATTCTTTCAAAAAATTCTTTCAGCATTTTCGACGACTCATTTTTTATCAAAAGGAATCAGAGAAGGCATCGGCTATCTTCAGAGATGTCACGGGTTATCAAAAATCTCCGTAATCGCAAATCAAAAGACTAGGAGATTAGAAAAAATTGGAATTTTTCAACGACTTGAATTTGAGCTGACCTAAAAGAATCAATTACAAGAAAGCTTACAGATAAGAAGTTTTGTTTCGGGCTTTGTCTTGGTGTTTCTGGAAAGCTAAATCAATCAACGTATCGATGACTTTAGGAAAATCCATGCCGCTAGCTTCCCACATTTTTGGAAAACCCGAAGCGTCGGTTAAACCAGGAAGTGTATTTATCTCATTTACCAGAAGCTCGCCAGTGTCGTTTCTAAGAAAAAAATCAACTCTTGCAAGTCCTGATCCGTCAATTGCCTTAAAAGCCTTGATTGCCATCTCTTGAACCTTTTGCGTCAGCTCATCTGAAATCAAGGCGGGCGTAACAAATTCGTTATTGCCCGTTCCGGCATATTTTTCCGTGTAATCAAGAAATCTTTTTTCCTCATTTCTGATTACGTATTCACCGGGAACACTTGCTTGCGGATATTCATTTCCGATAATGCCACATTCAATTTCACGCATGTCTAAAGCTTCTTCGACGATTATTTTTCGGTCATACTCTGCGGCAAGCTCTATAGCCTTCTTGAGCGATTCTTCTTCATCAGCACGAGAAACACCAACGGAAGAGCCTAAATTTGCAGGTTTTACAAAGCACGGGAAGCCGATCTTTGCTTTTACTAATTCGATAATTTTATTTGGCAAGTTTTCAAAATCACATCTCAAAAACCAAACATATCGGCATATCGGTAAACCAACACTGCGGAAAAGGCTTTTCATGACAACTTTGTCCATTCCACAAGCTGACGCTAAGACGCCGCAACCAACATAAGGCACATTTGCCATCTCGAAAACCCCTTGTATAGTGCCATCTTCACCGTAGGTTCCGTGAAGCACCGGGAAAATAACATCTATAGGCATCAAATCGTGGGAGTCAAGCTTAATTAAACCTTTACGCGATGTATCAGGTGGGAAGACAATCGGAGCTCTGAAAAGTTTATCGGAAGTCTCACGCAGGATTTCTTGAGTTTCTGTAGGCAACATTAATACCGATTCTTCTGGATTAAGCCAGCGCCCGTCTTTTGTTATTCCGATGGGGATGACTTCGTATTTTTCTTTGTTGATTTTCTCAATAACTGATTTTGCCGAACGTATCGAAATCTCATGTTCGCCTGACCGTCCGCCGAAAATTATTCCTACTCTGATTTTCATAAAACTTGAACGCTAGGTTTTCGATGAAATTATTAAAAATTGGTTTAGCTTGTGAAGCATCTGTTTTTCGTGAAAGCAGAACGACGACTTCACAAATCTTATAAAACCGTTTTTCCCAGAGCCGAAAGGATAAGCTCACCTGCAACCTCAACCGTTATGTTTTCGCGGTCAAGAGTTGGGTTTACTTCTACGATTTCGAAAGAACGCATTCCACCCATTTCGGCTATGATTTCTAGGGCAAGATGCGCTTCACGGTAGGTTATTCCGCCACGCACAAGTGTTCCCGAACCGGGGGCAAAGCGTGGGTCGATTATGTCGATGTCAAACGTAACAGCAAATCCGCCGCTTGCCTGCGATGCTATCTCAACAGCCTTTTCGACACATCTTGCCATTCCATATTTGTCAATATCGCTCATTGTGAAAAACTGATTTCTCAAACCGAGTTTATGAATCGTTTCTTTCTCACCGCTATCGAAGTCACGACCTCCGATATGTGCTAAGAATTTATGATTCAACTTCGGAGCGAAACCACAGATCTCAGTAAGCTTTTGCTCTCCCATGCCTAGTAGCACTGCCAAAGGCATTCCGTGAATGTTTCCCGAAGGCGAGGTTTCAGGCGTGTTGATGTCGGCATGAGCGTCAAACCATATCAAACCGACTTCTTCGTTTTGCTGGCGGGCGTAAGAAGCCAGCGCCGAAAAGGTTCCGATTGCAATTGAATGATCGCCACCTAAAATAACGGGAAAACTGCCTTCTTGAAGAATCGGCTTGAGCGAGGTTGCTATTCGATTGCATGATTCGATCATTTCTTTCAGATACTTCGGATTTTCATCTTGTGGAGCTACATAATCGGGATTTTGTATTTCAATATCGCCGTAATCTGTAACTTCGTAGTCTAAATCGCGTATGTGCTCTATCAAGCGTTTGCCTCGAATATTGGTGCGTCGGATAGCTGTTGGACCAAGCTCACTGCCTATTTTGCTCGCTCCAAATCCAAGTGGTATGCCTATAATTGCGACTTGCATCAAATCTCTCCAAAACCGTTCTCAAAAACTTCTTTTATTGCTTGAAGAGCTTCTACTTCATCAATTCCTTCAATGGTCAATTTTAACTCAACCCCTTTACCTGCTGCTAAAGTTAAAACACTCAAGATTGATTTTGCATCAGCAATCACCATGTTATCAGTTCTTGTCAGCTTTATGTCGCTTTTGAACTGATTAGCTAGTTTAACAAGCTGCGCAGCTACCCTTGCATGAAGTCCTAGCGGATTTATAACTTTTAGAGTAGTTTCAAGCATCTTTCTTCGACTTCAAAGTTGGAGTCAAGAGGTCTCTGGCACGGCAAATCGAATCTTTGCCTTGCTTTTCTGCTTGTTTTGCAATATCAGCCAATTTGAGATTTCCTTTTTGCGAAGCGATTTTTATAACCATTGGGAGATTAACGCCTGTTACAACTTCGACTTTTTCGTCGTCAAGAAACATTGCCGAAATGTTCGTAGGCGTGCCACCGAACATATCCGTTAAAATTAAGACACCTTCTTCACCCGATACTTTCTTAATCGCACGTAATATCTCTTCCCTTGCTATCTCAACATCGTCATTCCAACCGATGGAAACGGCAGTAAAATGATTCAAAGTTCCTACAATCATTTCGGCTGCAGCCAAAAGCTCACTTGCCAGTTTTCCGTGTGAAACTATTACGACCCCAACTTTTTTCTTTTCTTCCATTTTGACTGCCCGAACTGATTAAGTTTAATTCGGAAGGCTCTGTATAATCAAATCCGAAAATCTGTTACGAAGCTCAAAAAAGAAGATCAAGACGAATTGGAATTTCTGGAATTACAGTTGTATGCTTGAAATCATGAAATTCCATAAGGCTTTTTTCGTATTTTCGCTTTTTTTGTTCATCCCATTCGTAGAAGCCCAAGCACAGAAAAACGCAAAACAACTAACTCTACCTTCAACACAAAACTTCAACCGTCAACGATTTTATGATGTTCAGCATTATCTGATTCGCACCGAATTCGACCGACAAAACAAAATCGTTTTCGGTGATACTACAGTGACTTTGAAACCGTTAAAAGATGGATTTTCCACCGTAGAACTTGACGCTGCTGGATTTAATTACGAATTTGTAGGACTTGAAGATGGCAAGAAATTGAACTACGCACAACTAGGTGAGAAACTGACGGTATTTTTGGATAGGGCATATTCAAAAGACGAGTTGATTTCACTTCGTTTTGTGTACTCTTGCAGTCCGAAGAAAGGAGTCTATTTTGTTGATGGTGCAAAGCAAGAAGACGGAAAGGTTTTGTGGTATGACCAAATCTGGACACAAAATGAGCCGGAAGAAGTCCATCATTGGTTTCCTTCATACGATTTTCCCGACGATAAAGCTACAAGTGAACAGTTTATAACGGTAGAACCCGAAGAAATAGCGATCGCAAATGGAGAATTGATTGAGATTATACAGAAACCAAACGGCAAAAAGACGTTTCATTACAAGATGGACTTGCCGCATTCGGTTTATCTGATTTCCTTTGTTATCGGCAAATATTCAAAAGTCGAAGACAAATATCGCAACATTCCTCTAGGTTTTTATGTATATCCAGGACAAGAATCAATTGTGCCTAGGGCTTTTGGAAAGACAAAAGACATGATGCGGATTTTCGAGGAATTGACGGGAATTGAATATCCTTTCAACAAATACGATCAAACAATAGTTGCAAGGTTCAGATTTGGCGGAATGGAAAATATCACTGCAACAACGCTTGCAGACACGGAAGTTTCTGCCGTAAGCTTTTTTCCAGACTCTGTAGAGGATTTAGTATCCCACGAACTAGCTCATTCTTGGTTTGGCAATTTGGTTACCTGTCGCAATTGGGCAGAACTTTGGCTGAATGAAGCATTTGCCACCTATATGGAAGCTGCTTACAGAGAAAAAATGTATGGCAGACAAGAATATCTGAAAAAGATAGAAACCGATGCAAGGAGATATTTTGCCTACGAAGCTATAAACAAACAAAAGCATGGACTCTTTAATCATCTTGCCCGACCCGATGATTCCATCTTCAATCCCATACCTTACCAAAAGGGAAGTGCCGTATTACACACTTTGCGTGAAGAAATAGGAAGTGAGGCATTTTGGAAGGGAGTCCACATTTATCTGAAAAGACATAGTTTTGATGTTGTCGAAACAAGCGATCTGAAAAATGCAATGGAAGAAGCCTCAGGAAAGAAGCTTGATTGGTTTTTCGATCAGTGGGTTTACAAAGCTGGTCATCCTCAAATTCAAATTAAGCCTGTTTTTTATTCAGTTCCGAAGCGTTTGGTCATAATTTTTCAGCAAACACATAAAGTTCAGCCACTTATTCCTGAAGCTTTTATCTTACCGATAGAGATCAAAATTCTCTTGTCTGATGGAGAAGAAAAGATTGAGAAAGTAACGATCAACAAAAGAATTCAAACTGTCTCATTCAAACTGGACAAAACTATAAAGGAAATCGAGTTTGACAAGAATATGAAGTTGCCTTTGGTCATGATGAAAATAAGTCCGTTGACTACAATAGGCAAAGCTTCGACGCTTCGTCGAAGAAGATAAAGAATATTGGTCATCGGAAGGTTCTACCTAAAGTTTCTTGTGTTTTGAATTCGCCTGTTTTGAAGTTTGTTGAAGGGGAAATTGGTGCTTTGGTGTGATTTTCGTGTTTATTCAAGCTTCGGTGCGATTTTTTCGTGTTTGTTCAAGCAAAATATAAACTCCGAGAGCAATTAAAATCATGGGAAGAATGCGTTCAATGATTTTGAACGGAAAGAACATCTGAAACAAAAGGGTTGAACCTAGAACTATCAACAAGATAGCCCACGCCTTTGGATTTCCTTGAAAATGCTTCATTATCCAGTCCTCAGCCATAGTGAGTGGTAGTCCTACACGAAGCATTTGCGCAGTCCGCCACGCATCAATCGTCGCAAAAATCCAAATTCCAATAAATCCAAACACAAAAATCGGTGATGAAGTTATAATAGCCAACTGAAACAGACTCACGAACACAGCAAAGTGCACCAGCGCTTTTGAAATTTGCCCATTGTAAGCCGCACCTAATCCCGGACAGACAACCGAAAAAAGAGCCGAGACAAACGGAGAAACTTTCCTTTTCACGAAATCCGCATTCGATGTTTGATTACGTATTTTAAGCAGCTCAACTCCGGTTACAATGCAGTTTTCGCAAAAAGGAAAACCTTTTATTCTGTGATCGCAAGCTCTGCATAAAGGCTTACCGCAACCGTTGCAGTTGACTACTGCGGAATTTTCAGCGTGATAAGCACATTTCATTGTTCATTCCTCTTTGTTTTTATCTTTCGTCCGTTCAGTTTCTGACTCCCCAATAACAACGCTTGCGCCTTGTTTGTAAGTTTTTCCGGCCAACTCAAAGCTTTTTCTGTAAAATGAACCTAGATTGCCTTCGACTGCTTGAGACAACACAAACATAGCGAAAATCATCATCATGGCTACCGGTGCAAGTTGTGGCAGTTTCACCGTTAGTGTCGTTCTAATCAACCGTGAAAGTTTTACTAGCAGATCCTTAAGGTTGTTAGTCTTGAAACTTTTGAATTGTTTTAGTTCTTTTGCTTTAACCGTTTCAAGCTCACCTACTGTTGCTTGCATGATTTTTTCGTGGAGCCTGTCTGGAGTCGGCAATTCTTGCATTTTATAGTTGTAGCAAAGTGCAATCGAACGCACCACCATACCCGGTAGGTCGGAGCATTTTTGACAAAGAGCAGCATGGCGTTCCCAACGATGAAAAAGTGGTGCAGGTAAGAAGCCGTCTAGGTAATCCGTCAAATTCTCTTCAAATTCTTCGCATGACATCGAAGTCTCAGATGCGGTTGCAGAAAGGATTTTTGCTTCAAGCTTAGCCAGAGAGACCCTAGGCACAGATAGATTTCGACAGGCTTCAAGCGAGATTAGAACATCGTTCAAAAGTGCATGGCAAACAGGACATTTAAGACTATGTTCTGTCATGAGCCGATGAGTATTTGCATCAAGCATTCCTTCAATATACTCACTCAAAAGCTTTTCAAAATCTGAGCAACTTAAGAAATCGTCGTGAAATTTTCTATTACCAAATTCCATAAACGCACAAACTAGATTTTTACCAATCGCATTCGGCGCATCAATTTAGCAAGCTCTATTCTGCCTCTGTTGATTCTTGATTTCACTGTTCCTTCGGGGATTTCGAGCAAATCAGCAATCTCTTGATAACTTAGTTCCTCGATGTCACGCAATATAACGCAAATTCGCAGATCAGGTGGAAGTTTCTGAATCGCCTTCTGAACCTGCTCTGCCAGTTCCTTTCGTTCTATTTCAGCTTGTTGCGAAAGCTCAATCGAGCGTAAGTGAAAAACATGCTCTTGTATATCTTCTGCACTTATATTCTGCAGTTTCCTCTGCCGACTTCTGTAATCGTCAATTATTAGGTTTCTGGCGATTCTCATCAACCAATTCGATAAATCGCCCTGCTTTGGATCGTATTGATCTAGAGTTTTGTAAATTTTGATGAAAACCTCCTGTGTCAAATCCTCAGCGGCTTCGACATTGAAAGTAAACCGATAAGCTAGATTAAAAATTCGCCGTGAATATGTGGTCACTATGAACTCCCAAGCGCTTGCATCGCCAGCACAACAGAGCCTGATCAATTCGACACTATCAAAATTATTTGGTGCTCTCGCAACTTTCAAGCTCTCTCTCCGAGAAAACCAAAAATTGAGTTGCCATTTTTCTTTACGGAATCTTTAACAAAAAAGTTCCTTCAAATCGAAGCAAGCTTGCGCAAAGCCAACTATTTCTCCTTTACGATTTTTCATGGGCATGGGTGAGTATTCTCTTAGCTCTTTTTGCCCTATGATTCCCAGTTGCCTTAAGATCTCGATTGCAGCTACAGGACGCGCACGTCTGTCATCGCCATCTTCAATCTTCAAAGCAATTCCTAAGCCTTTTTTCCATTTTGACTGAGGTAAAACCCCACAAATCCAGACTCCTTCAGCTCCGATTTTCGAGATTATTTTTCCCGATGAGGCTTTCATCAAAATAGTATCTAACCGCTCTGTTCCGCCGATCAATTCGGGATATTTTGTCATAGCGCTTACAACCGTTTTGCAAGCTTGTTTCAGAGCAGGATCGAATTCATCAGGCGGAAAAATAAGTTTCACAACAGCTTTTGCCATTGCTTCCACACTTAATGCAAAATTCGGAGCAGAGCATCCGTCAATTCCCGTCCGAATCAATTCAAGCGGGGTTTCGGTAAACTTGGAAATCACTTCTAAAATCTCACGCTGAACTTGATGATTTTCTTCAATATAATTGTCAAGGCTTTGACCCAGATGCTTTGCGAAAGCAAGCATCATGGCGTGTTTTCCCGAACAATTGTTGTGAATTGCGGTCGGTTCTCTACCTTCACGAATCATCTGTTGCGCCACAACTTCATTGAAAGGTAAATGCGCACCGCATTTCAAGTACGACTCGTCGATACCTGATTTTTCAAGCATTCTCTTGACCGTTTTGACATGAATTTCTTCTCCAGAGTGCGAAGCACAGGCAAGTGCAATCTCAGCTTCATCAAAGCAAAATCTTTCAGCTCCACCACTTGTCAAAAACGGTAACACTTGAAAAGGCTTTGCCGATGAACGCATGAACGTCGAAGTTTTTTCATTACCAAGCTTTGTAACTACTTTTCCATTACCATCGAGAATAACCAAATGCCCGCGGTGCAACGACTCGACAAACTGATTGCGAGTTACTTTGACCAAAATCTCTGCTTCTTTAGTTACCATTTGCTACTGATCTTTTGAATAGATTTTTTCCTACTTCTCATCATTCGTCTTCAATTACTTTTCTTCAGGTATCATTCGCTACTTTTTCATCCGATATTCGCTAAGCTTTTCGCTTCGATCAGCATTTCTTCCGCATGTCTCATAGCGGTTTGAGAGAGTTTCTCACCTGCCAACATTCGAGCGATTTCTGCTTTTCTTTCATCAAAACTATCGAGTTTCCGCACAATGACCCTGGTTTTGTTTTCTTCAAAGTATTTTTTGACGAAGAAGTGGTGATCAGCAAAAGATGCTACTTGCGGTTGATGAGTTACGCATAGGACTTGGTGAAATTCGGCTAGTTCTTTCAGTTTTGCTCCGACTGCTTTCGCAACTTCACTACTGATACCAACATCAACTTCGTCGAAGACCATCGTCTTCGGGTTTTCCAACGGTGTTACTACGGCTTTAGCAACGGTTTTCAAAACCAGCATTAATCTTGAAGCCTCGCCACCAGAAGCAATTTTCGCAAGCGGTTTTGGCGATTCGCCAACGTTAGCAGTAAAGTAAAACTCAACTTCGTCGAAACCTTTTGCCGTGAAATTTTCTTCATTTTCATTTGCTAATACTTTAACCTTGAAAATAGCTTTTTCGAGCGCAACTTTCTTCAGATTTTCTTCTACTTCTTTCTCAAACTTTTGAGCATACTCAAGCCTTTTTCGATGAAGTTCTCTGGCAAGCTCAAGATACTTGCTACGCAACGTCTCAAGCTGTTTTTGCAATTTCTCCTGATGAAATTCAGCATTCTCAATTATTTCCAGTTCTTTTTCGGCATTTTTCAAGAATTCCAAAACCGATTTAATGCTTCCACCATATTTGCGCTTCAGTCGCGATATTTCTGCCAGTCTTGCTTCGATTTCTTCAAGCCTTTCCGGCGAAAATTCTAGAGTGCTTACATACGACCTCATCGAAATCGAAAGATCTTCAATCAATACGTATGAATTCTGCAACTCTTGAAGATAGGACCTAAACTTGGAATCGTATTCAGACAGCTCTTCAATCTTGCGAATAATTTTTTCAAGATTGGTCAAGATAGATTCTTCATTTTCGTAAAGCAAAACGTAGCTTTCTTGGCTCAAAGTCGAGAGTTTCTCGATATTTGAAAGCTTTTTTCTCTCTTCCTCTAAGGCTTCTTCTTCGCCTTCTTTGGGATTTACTTTTTTTATTTCTTCAATTTGAAACTTCAAAATATCGAGTTTTTGCAAGTTTTCGGCCTCTTTGCTCTTGATGTCATCAATCTGTTTTTTAACGCTAACGAATTCCGAAAAGAGCGCTGCAAGTTTCTTTCGTAACTCGCTTAATTTTGCGTATTCATCAAGCATTTCTAAATGCGTCGAGACGTTGAAAAGCGATGATTGCTCTCCTTGTGCATGAATATCCACCAAAAGGGAACTGAGTTTTTTCAAAAAGCTTTGCGTTACGAGTCGATCGTTTATAAATACTCGATTTTTGCTTCGCGATATTTCGCGCCTGATTAAAAGCTCAATCCTATCTTTTTTTTCTATTTCAATACCGGTCTCCTCGAGCATTTTTGTAAGATTTTCATCGAATTTCATCAAAAACAAGCCTTCAATTCTTGCCGAGTCGGCACCTTCCTTTATCAAATCTGCTGTGAGTCTTTCTCCGGTTAAAGCATTCAAAGAGTCAACAATTATTGACTTTCCAGAGCCAGTTTCTCCCGTAAGTAAATTCAATCCCTCGGCAAACTCTATTTCCAAATCATCAATCAAAGCAACGTTTTTTATTCTCAACAAAGAAAGCATAAGGACTGGCGGTTTGATTTTAGCTGTTTTTCATGTTTACATGCAAAGATAAATTTATAAGCTAAAGATAAAAGAAAATCCTAACGCTTTGCTAGTAGAAACAACAGGATTTTTCTAGAGGGATTCTCGACGATAATTTATGCGAAGTTATTCAATCTTCACTTCCAGCGTAATGCACAAAAATTTTCAATTGCATCAGTAGCAAATGCAGACGAAAACCCGATTTTTTGCACACAGCGCAAAGTCTGCATTCTAAGCAAAGTTTACATTCTAACAGGATTTTGTTTCGCGTATTTGTAAGCACACCAAGCCGAGATTATGTGGACAACCCAACCGAGCATGCCAGCTGTACCTATCCATGAAAATCCCGTTAGAATAATCCATAAAAGCCCGATCAAAATACGTCCGTTATAAATCTGTCCAAGACCGGGAATCAAAAAACTCAATATAGCAGCAACAAAAGGGTCTCTCATTTTCTCACCTCCGCAAATTTAGATTACGATTACAGTATAAACCTTGTTTCGCAGATTTTACATTTTTTTGAAATAGATCCGAATGAACGAAAAAAGCGACGAATACTGGATGAGAATAGCTTTAAGAGCAGCACAAGAAGCTGAACGAATGGGCGAAGTGCCAATAGGAGCTTGCCTGGTTGACGAAAGCGGAAATCTAGTAAGTGTTGCAGGCAATCGCACGCGAACGGATTGCGATCCGACAGCACATGCCGAAATTCTGGTGCTTCGAGATGCAGCTAAAAAACTAGGAAACTATCGGCTTTTGAACACAAGTGTTTACACAACCATAGAACCTTGTGCAATGTGTGCAGGTGCTTTGGTTCAAGCCAGAGTGAAACGATTGATTTTCGCCGCACACGATAAAAGATTCGGTGCTGTGGAAACTCTTTTCCAGATTTGTAGCAGTCCCGATCTGAACCACCAGATCGAAGTCACTAGTGGAGTTTTAGCAGAAGAAAGCAGGAGTTTAATACAAAACTTTTTTCGTCGCCGTCGCTTGGAAAAACAAAAGCTTGAAGAGTAAAATTTTTATTGGTTTTGTGAAGGCAAAGTTATTTTGAAATTTCAGCATAGTGGAGAGGTGCGAGAGTGGCTTAATCGGGCGGTCTCGAAAACCGTTGTACCCCAAAAGGGTACCGTGGGTTCGAATCCCACCCTCTCCGCCAGTTGGTAAATGTTGAGGCTGGCTCGTCATCTTTGAGA